>ODAJ014748565.1_pt1 | contig 96889 bp, 70 predicted proteins | sample 1539241 | NCBI WGS metagenome assembly ODAJ01 (sample SAMN02144231, study PRJEB22623) | gut metagenome | biome: sheep rumen | host: Ovis aries | place: New Zealand | reverse complement strand
TGCGAGTTCACGATCCCTGTATAGGTCTCTATGCCCGGACACAGCCGGAAATACCGCACACCGCGGGCACGGCGCGCCGAACCGGAGGGAGACGGCTCAAAAGTGGCGATTGTCCGCGCCAAACCCTCAATCATCGCTGTCTTCAAATGTCTCGCCATAATGGTTCATTCCTTTCCTGTTACTGTCTGTAGGTCTTCCTAGACCATGCAGCAAAAACATATTACATACAAGGCACATTTTCAGTATTTTATATACCATTCCAAAGCCCCATAATTTCAACCACGCTGCAAAGATACAACTTTTTTCTCATATATGCAAATTATCGGGACATAAAATGGCTTTTTTAGTATAGCAGGCATCGGCAGGTTCGGGGGGAAGCTGTTCTTTGGGGAGTGTAGCCGAAGCGGTAGGATATTTTGAGGCCGAGGGCAAAGGGCTGGAGTGAGTTGACGAGGCGTTTCCCCTGCCTGTTGGCAGCGACAACCGGCGTGAGAATACGGTGAAGGGGAAACCCCTCGCGTGTGTCGGAGAGCATTAGCAGGGAGATGCGTTCCGAGGGATCGCCCTCCATCCGCGAGAGCGAATAGTCGGCATAGAAACCCACCGAGAGGTACGATTTGCGGAACCTGCCGGAAGACAGCAGAATATCGTAACACACTTCGGTAGCAAGGAAAAAACGGGTCTTGGGGAGGTTGCGGGTGCCGTTCTGCCCTTCCCGGAAAGAGCGTGAAGCTGCTATCGGATAGGAGTCATACACACGGTTGTCCTGAAGCGCATAATAGACCGACAGTTCGCAGTTTTCGGCCGTTTCAGTCCAAGAACAGCTGATCGGAAGAACCAGTTTCGGTCCGATATAGAGGTTCAACCCCTTGTAGGAGAGCGCCAGTTGCAGCGGTATGCCTACCGAGTAGGTGGTGTAGTGTTCGTTGAGCAAGCCGATGGAGTAGTCCACCTGCATAGGATCGTTTTCGACGTCGATGACGGTATAGGTGTCTCTGTAGCCGGCTTTGGTGAAACCTGCCTGGTGACGGTCGAAGTTCAGGGCGCAACGCAATCCCAATATATATGGCGAATGGTAGGCGTAGGACAAGACCAAACCGGCGTGCATCTGTGCAAAAGGTTCGACATATTCGCATCGGGTGTCAAAACCTGCCAAGCCGGCTCTGACACCCGCTTCAAACAAATGCTCCGCTTGGGCTGCCCAAGGCAGAAGAAGGAATAATATGACTACTGCTCGTCTCATGGAATGAGTCTCTTTTCAGTCCAAATATTCGGCCCCTGTTCGAAGCAGAAGAGGTATATACCGTGCAAGAGGTTCTGTTCGGAGACTTCGCACCCCCGGCTGTCGAAGATCCGCAATCGTACGGGGTCTTCCTCGCCGGAGTCGTATATCTCGATGATATTGGACCAGATCGATTCGTTGTTATCGAGGGTGACATAGAGTTGGAATTTGCCATAGAGCCTGTTGCGCTCGGCATAGTCGTCTTCGTTGGCTCCGGGAACGGGGTCTTCGTCTTTGTACCATTGGAAGTGTGTGGCAGTCCGCTCAGGGAAGAGACGCCGCAGGGCAATGTTGTCGCAGAGCAGTTGCCAGTTGTATTTGTTGACGATGATAGGATAGAGCCGCTCGCAATGGAATGTGTCGAGGCTGTAGATATGTAGGATACTGTCGCATCCCCTGGGGCTGTATTCGAGCACTTCCTGTTCGTCGGGATCGGCAAAAAGCACTCCGTACCAGGTGAAGGGGAGCAGTGTGTCGCAGACTGCCGTGTCGCGCGGGGCGAACTGGAGATCGTAACAACAGATTTCGGTCGAGAGTGTCCATGTGGTCTCCAGACTGTCGCATCCGCGGGTGTCATGGAGCATCGATGTTTGGGAGCCGGGGCTATCGAAAAGGAGGTCGTTCCAGCGGAAGGGCAGGATAGTGTCGCATACAACGGTATCCCTCTCGGCAGTGCGCAGGGGAGGACAACAAACCTCCGTATTCAACGAGTAAATACACAAAGCGCTGTCGCATCCCCGGCTGTTCTGAAGAATGATTTCATACGTCCCCGGGATGGCGAAAAGGGTGTCATGCCAGAGGAAAGGCATAAGGGTGTCGCAGACGATGGTGTCTGTTCTGTAGGTGCGCATCGGAGGGCAACAAACCTCCGTATCCAGCGAATAAATATACAGAATACTGTCGCATCCGTAGCGGTTGCGGAGCATTCTGTGGAAGGTGGTGGGCGTGGTGCAAAGGGTGTCGTGCCAGAGGAAAGGCATGAGGGTGTCGCATACCACGGTGTCAATGTGGATTGTCTGGAGTTCGGGGCACGGAGGCGTACAGTCGTTGACTGTCAGGCGGACAGGTTTGCTGACAGCCCGGCAGTAACGTTCGGTCTCTATGTCTATGCCGTCTGAGGTCAGAAAAAAGCGGTACCAGCCGGTTTGAGAGAGCCTTGCGCTGTCGAAAGTGAGATCCTGGGTTCTCCCGATATTAATCCACTCTTCGCTGTCATAAGGCAGACTGTCTTTGGAAAACTGCCAGAGGAATTGGTAGGGTTCTTGGAATCCTCCGTCGGGGGTTATGAACGGACGGAAAGTGAAAGCGGAGTCCATACATATTTCCGGTTCGGCGTCTATTGCCACTTGCGGTTTGCAGAGGCGGATCTCGATATCATCCATGGCGAAGTCGTTGCCGGTAGTTTCAATTTCGTCATTGAAGATAGAGAGTCGTAACAGACTCACTCCTTCCGGCACGTGGAACGATGCGCCGACAAGGTGCCACGGAGCCGACTGCACAAGCGGATGTCCGTACTTGCCGTAGTCGGAAGGAGCGGGGGCAATGGGACCTGAGGACTGCTCCAGAATGGTATCGCCTGTTACGTCATCTTGGATGATGAAGCGCACTTTCGGGCGGGCGAAATCATGTCCGGGCTCCAATACGTTCGCTACGTAGGCGGAGAAAGACAGATCCAATTCGTGGCAGACAGGGAAAGTGGTACTGTAAAAAGCGTCATTTCCTCCGATTCCATCGACTTCCAGCAGGTATCCGCGCGTGTAATCATTAGGATAGGTGTGGTCATCCTGTATGAACCATTGGGAATATAGTCCGTTTGTGGTAGAACTCTGCAAGTTGTTCTGCCAGCCGCGTTTGGCTACTATATAAAGACCGCTTGAAACGTGTGTCATTACATCGTAGCGTTGTATGTAACGCTGACTCATGGTCGTCAGGCGTTTCTGGCTTGTTATGGGGTCTGAAGGGTCGTTTCCGCCGAAATCCTCCCGGAAGAGGAGTGTTCCTTGCGGACAGACATCGTCGGAGATCTCGTCCTGCCAGGGGTATCTGAAGGGAGTACAGCCTCCTTCTGTCTTTTGAAGGAAAACGGGTTCGCCGGAGAACCATTGCTCGGGATTTTCCTCGTCCCCTGTCCTACAGACGGATACGCGGTACCAACCTTCTTTAAGATTGACAGGGCGCTGGGAGTATCCCCAGGCACTGGTGGCGGTAAAGAAGGTCTTCCATGTGTTTCCGTCCGATGAATACTCATACATGAATGTTTTGGTGTCTCCCAGAGAGCCGTCGTCTTGGAATACAGGTCTTAGCATGATAAACGGATTGGCAGTACAGAGGGCATCTGCAGACGTCTCCAGAGAGATAGACAATCCTGGAGTATCCTCTCCAAAGGCTTGCATCGGAAGCAAAAAGAGGATGAAAAGAACTATATTCAGTCCTATTTTAGCGTCAAAAGTCATTTTTCTCTCCATTTATTTGCATATTTCAAATATTTATACTAATTTTGCACCGTAAAAAGGGCATTGTTTTCGACTGCAAAGGTACTGCTTTTTCTGTACATACGCAAATTTGGCAGTTGTACGAGCCTATGTCATAATGATCTTAAAAAGGTTGAAAATCAGATACTTGAAAAATATGAGTTCAAAAATAGTTGTACGGTCTGTTGAGATCGCCTGTTTGGGGGGCTTTTTCCTCTTGCCGGGATGCCGTTTTTGGGGTACGGATGCCCGTGAAAAGCTCAGTGAGGGGGAGCAATATTATCTCTCCGGCACGTCATCCGGTCATGCGGGAAAGTATGAGGAATCTACCTATTATCTGAAGCAGGCGGAAGATGCCCTTTTGTCGATCAAAGCGTCGGATTTGAGTCTTCCCGAACAACAGAAACGCGATTCGCTGTTAGGACTGACGTGGTTTCATTTGGGCAACAGTTCCGAGAGCGAGATGCTCTACGACATAGCGCAGGAGTACTACCGCAAGGCTATTCCTCTGCTGACGAAAGAGAAGAATGACACCTATCTGGCGTGTGCATACCGCGACATAGCCCGTACTACGGCACTCACGGGGGGAGAGACGGACAGTGTGCTCCTGTATTTCGAGAAAGCGGACAGGTTTGCGCGGGCGGCTCACAGTGAGGTTCTGCAGTTGGATATAGATGCCTATCGCTATCAGCTGTGCTATCCGGACAGCGTGGCGCACCGTTTGGAGGTGTGCAAGGTGCTGGCGGAGCAATATGGGGTGCATACGCGTTATTCGGAGATAGTGGAGCTGCTTTTAGCGGAGCAGAAGACGGATTCCGCCGCCTTTTATCTCAGGCATCTTCAGCCGCGTGACTCTTCGTATGCTTATTGGTTCGAGCAGAGTTACGCCTATTTGCAGAGCAAGATTCTTCGCCAGCAGCGGCGGGCGGACGAGGCATATGCCATTCTTCTGGATCTCTATGACCGCAAGATAGAGGAGTTGCAGCGCGATGCGGGAGCGCGCACGTACGCACTCTCTCTGCATTACGACGTACAGCGCGAGCAACAACTGGCTCAGGAAGCTGGGCGTGAACGCCGTTGGCAGAGGACGGTTTCTGTTATTCTGGTGTTGTTGCTGGTAATGGTGGTAATGTTGCTGTTCGTCTCCTGGCGGTACTGGCAGCAACGCCGCCGCGAGCAGAATGCCGCTCTGAAGGCTTTGCAGGACAAATACACGCAACAGTTGCAGTTGGCTCTGGAGCGGTTGCAGCAGAAAGTAAATCTGACCAAAGAGATTGAGTTGCAGCGACTTCGCGGCAACGAGGTGTCTTTCCCCAAATGGCTGCAGACCTATCGGGACGAACAACTGACGATGAATAAGGATTCGATAGACGAGTTGATTCAATCGGTCGATACCGCGTTGGACGGGGCGATCAGCCGTCTTAGAAACGAGTATCCCAAGCTGACGGAGTCGGATATGCAGTTTGCCATTCTTTCTATCATCGGCGCGTCGGACAGCGATCAGGGTATTCTGCTTAATGTCCAGAAGCAGACGATTTACCACCGCCGCCAGCTTGTGCGCAAACATATTATCGCCAGTGTGCAGGAATCGTCGTCAGAGGCACTGTCCGCTTCCGGTATGTCACAGTACGACGATATAGATGCCTTTCTCCGCGGATACGTTCTGCCGAATTAGGAATTTACGGATTATGCGCGTGTAGTGGGGCTGTTATTCACAAAAAATGCCGTATTTTTATAGAGGTATGATAAAAAAATCTATTTTTATTTGCATATGTCCGAAAAATATTGTAACTTTGCACGCTTTTTTGTGAGCCTGCGCGTACAAGCGCGCTGCGCATGTATGCGGAAATAATGTATTGCATACACGCAGTAAACAGCCCGAACAGGTCGAATAAAACACAAAATAAATATTAAAAATCATTATGCAAAACAACAAAATTGTTAGAAATCTGGCGTATTGTCTGGCTTGCTTTCTGGTGCTGGCATGCGCTTTCTATCTCTCGTTTTCGTTTGTGACCAGTCATTATGACAAGGCCGCAGCGGAATATGCACAGGGAGATTCGGTGAAGCTGTCGATGTATCAAGACTCGCTGGCTTCGGAGAAAGTTTGGTTCGGTTACACGCTCAAAGAGTGCCGCGAGAAAGAGATCAATCTTGGTCTGGACTTGAAGGGCGGTATGAACGTGACGATGGAGGTTGAGGTGCCGAGTATCATCCGCGCCTTGGCAGACGACAATCAGAGCGAGAACTTCAATCGTGCCCTGGAGATGGCTTCTAAGAAGCAGGAGACCAGCGGTGAAGACTATGTAACGCTGTTCATCGAGTCCTATCAAGAGTTGGATCCGCAGATCCAGTTGGCTGCTATCTTCTCTACTCCGGCACTGAACAACAAAGTGACTTCCACCTCTACCAACGATGAGGTGAAAGCCGTGCTCCAGGAGGAGGTTGACGGTGCTATCACCAACTCGTTCAATGTCCTGCGTACCCGTATCGACCGTTTCGGTGTGGTACAGCCTAATATCCAGAGACTGTCGCAGACGGGACGTATTCTGATCGAGTTGCCGGGTATCAAAGAGCCGGAGCGTGTGCGTAAACTGCTCCAGGGTTCGGCTAACCTTGAGTTCTGGGAGACCTATAACCTGCAAGAGATCACCTCTCAGCTGGAGCGTCTGGACGGCGAACTGGCTAAGAGCGGCGTCGATACCGCAAAGGTGGAGGCTAAGGCAGAGGAGGAGACCGAAGAAGTAGCCGTAGCCGGGACAGACACCACCAAGAGCGAGGTAGAGCAGTTGGCAGAGGCAGTGGCTAAAGACAGTCTGGCAGATGCCAAGAAAGATATGGAGCAGTGGCGTGCAGAGCACCCGTTGTTTGCCAAACTGCAGCTTAATGTAGGTGAAGGCGGACAGGTAGGTTATGGTCCTGTAGTAGGATTGGCACACTATACCGATACCGCTAAGATCAACGCCATGCTGACCGGCACACAGGCTCGTCAGATCCTGCCGAACGATATCTGCTTCCGTTGGACAGTGAAAGCCGTAGATAACGCTAACGCATACTATCAGCTGGTGGCACTCAAAGGTCATAACGGCCGCGCGAGTCTGGAGGGAGACGTGATCACTGACGCCCGTGCAGATTTCTCGCAGACCAGCGCTTATGCGAACGTGTCAATGTCGATGAACTCGGACGGCGCCAAGGCTTGGCAGCGTATTACCAAAGATAACATCGGCAAATCGGTAGCCATCGTATTGGACGGTCTGGTATATAGCTTCCCGACCGTACAGAATGAGATATCGGGCGGTCAGAGCCAGATTACGGGTAACTTCACCGTAGAGGAAGCCAAAGACTTGGCAAACACCCTCAAGTCCGGTAAGATGCCGGCTCCTGCACGTATTATCCAGGAGGATGTGGTAGGTCCGTCGCTTGGTCGCGAGGCTATCGAGGCAGGTCTGTGGAGCTTTATCCTCGGTTTCTGTCTGATCCTGCTCTATATGATATTCTACTATGGCTGGATTCCGGGTCTGATTGCCGACTTTGCATTGCTGTGCAACGTGTTCCTGCTGGTAGGCGTGCTGGCTTCGTTCAGCGCCGTACTGACCCTTCCGGGTATCGCCGGTATCGTGCTGACGATGGGTTGTGCCGTCGATGGTAACGTGCTGATCTACGAGCGTATCCGCGAGGAGTTGAGAAGCGGCAAGAAGATGCGTCAGGCTATCAATGACGGTTTCAAGGGCGCTATCTCCGCTATTGTGGACTCGAACGTAACCAGTTTCCTGACCGGTGCTATCCTTGCTATCTTCGGTACAGGTCCTATCAAGGGCTTCGCCGTAACATACATGATCGGTATTGTCACCTCGTTCTTGACAGCTGTGTTTGTAACCCGCTGGTTGCTGGAGGCTTATGCAAACCGTGAGGACGCCAAGGAACTGAGCTTCACTACCAAGCTTATGCAGAACTTCCTGCAGAACATGAAGATCAATTTCGTAGGTCTGCGCAAGTGGTCGTATATAATTTCCGGTTCGCTGGTTATCGTAGCTATCCTGGGTCTCGACCCGCATATCTTCGGCAAACTGAACCTCGGTATCGACTTCTCCGGAGGACGTAACTACGTAGTCCGCTTCGACCAGCCGGTATCCACAGAGGCAGTGAAAGCATCGTTGGATGATATATTCATGGCAAACCTCAATGGCGAGGATACCTATTCGCTGAACGTCATCACCATCGGTAATGACAATCAGGTACGTATCTCCACCAACTATATGATCAACAACAACTCCGAGGCTGTGGATGAGCAGATCGAGAAGATGCTCTACGATGGCACGAAGCAGTTCCTGGCTACCGAGATTCCGTTCGAGGACTTCCGCTCGACGCTGGTTAATCCGGAGGTAGGTATTATGCAGTCGCAGAAAGTAGGTCCGGCTATTGCAGATGACATTACTACCGCTGCATTCTGGGCAGTGCTGGCTGCATTGGCAGGTATCTTCCTGTATATCCTGTTGCGCTTCCGCAACTTCGCTTACTCGGTAGGTGCCTTGGCAGCTCTGGCACACGATACCGTGATCATCCTGGGTCTGTATGCTATCCTCTGGAAGATCATGCCGTTCTCCATGGAGATTGACCAATCGTTTATCGCCGCAATCTTGACGGTAATCGGTTACTCAATCAACGATACCGTGGTCATCTTCGACCGCGTACGTGAGTACAACACCCTCTATCCGAAGCGTGCCAAGGATGAGAATATCAACGCTGCGCTGAACAACACGCTCAGCCGTACATTCTCGACCTCTATGTCCACCTTCGTGGTATTGCTGGCAATCTTCTGCTTCGGCGGAGAAACCATCCGCGGATTCGTATTCGCATTGCTCATGGGTGTGATTGTAGGTACCTATTCATCCGTATTCATCGCATCGCCGATTGCCTTCGATATCCAGCGTGCTATCCAACGCCGCAAGGAGAAGAAAGCACAGAAGTGATTTGTATAAATGATAAGAGCCGCTCAACCGGGCGGCTCTTATTGTATCTGTATCCAAGCGTGGAAATTATAGCATCTCTAATGTGTGGCGCAACCATTGGTAGCAGCGTTCGGTAGAGGGGATAGAAAGGCGTTCCTGCGGTGAATGGACACCATACATCTGCGGACCGATTGACACCATATCGAGGTACGGGTATTTCTCAAGGAACAGTCCGCACTCCAGCCCGGCATGGATAGCCAGTACTTGCGGTTCGCTCTTATAGAGATCGGTATAAGCCTGTCTGACCACCTGTAGCAATGCCGATTGGGGGTTGGGTGCCCATCCGGGGTAACCGTCGCCGTGTGTGACCTCGTCGCACGCCATGGAGAGCGCTTGTTCGACAGCCCATTTGAGGTGGTGTTTTGAAGTCTCTTTGGATGACCGCTGGGAGGTGTTGATTTCTACGAAATAAGACCGCCCTTTGGGCTGTAGGCAGGACTTCATCTTGATAGAGGCGAGGTTGGTGGAAGTCTCTACCAGACCGGGCATTTCCCGGCTCATGGCAATCATGCCGTGCGGACACTCGCAGAGCGCCATGATCAGGCGGCAGGCTTTGTCCGCAGGGATGAAGGTTTCCGGCATGTCACAGGTCTCCAAGTCCATACGCATATCTTTCTCCACTTCGCCGAAGACATTTTCCATACGGGCTGTAAAATTATTCCATTCGATACGGATCTGCTCTTTATAAGACATCGGGATGGCGATTACGGCTTCCGCTTCGCGGGCGATGGCATTGCGGAGGTTGCCGCCATTGATAGACGACAATTGCAACTCTGTCTGCGGCCATATACGCGCCAGGAACCAAACCAAGAGCTGGTTGGCATTGGCTCTGCCTTTGTTTATATCATCTCCGGAGTGACCACCCAGTAAGCCGTAAACTTTCAGTTTAATGGCTAATTTGTTCATTTGGTCATTGACCATTTGTGCATTTACGGGTTCGTAGTGCATCTTGGCGAGGGTGTCGATACCTCCGGCGCAACCGATAAAGATCTGTCCGTCGTCCTCGCTGTCAATATTGATGAGACGTTTGGATCGGAGCATGCCGTCTTGTAGTTTCATGGCACCGGTCAGTCCGGTCTCTTCATCCACGGTGAAGAGACATTCGATAGCCGGGTGTCTGAGTTCGGGGTCGGTGATAGCAGCCAATGCCATGGCTATACCGATACCGTCGTCTGCTCCAAGGGTGGTACCTTTGGCTTTGAGCCACTCGCCATCGACATAGGTCTCGATAGGATCGGTCATGAAATCGTGGGAAACGTCTCCGTTCTTCTCGCAAACCATATCCATGTGCGCTTGGAGAACAACGCCTTCGTGATCCTCGTATCCGGCGGTAGCAGGGACACGCATGATGACGTTCATCGCCTCGTCCACGACATACTCGATGCCATGCTCGGATGCAAAATTACACAGCCACCGGCTGATCTGCTCTTCGTGTTTGCTTGGTCTGGGCACTTTGCAAATCTCTGCAAAGATGTCAAAGACAGCTTTGCTATTTACCATTTGTTCATTTACCATTTGTTCATTTATTTAATCATTTAGACATTGGGAAATTTTCATATTGGGTCATTTTTTTATATTCTCGGTTGAAGCGTATATGGAAGAGTACCGCGGGTATCGCCAATGCTACAACGAAAGCAATCCACATACCTTTGGCACCAAGTCCGGCAGGGAAAGTAAGATATATGCCAAGTGGTAGGGCGACTCCTATATAAGAGAAGAGAGCTATTCGCATAGGCACACGCACATCCTGAATACCACGTAACATTGCCGCCCCGATGCACTGGAGTCCGTCCGCGTACTGGAAGAATGCTCCGAAAATCAGAAGGGTAGAAGCGACCTGAGCTACTTGCGGATCGTCGGAGAAGATATAAGGTATTTGATTTCGAAAGAAGAACATGACCGATGCGCCGATGGTGTTCATCAGCAAGCATAGATGGATTGAGGCCCGGCTCGCCATGCGCAAGGCATGCATGTCCCCTTTGCCGAGTTGGTGTGAGACCCGGATGGTAGTAGCGGCTCCGACACCTTGCGCCAGCATGAATGTCAGATCGCACATCTGGTTGGCTATATGATGAGCAGCAAGCACCTCCTTGCTGATCCATCCGATGATAATAAACGAGGCCGTAAAGAGGAAAGCCTCCGCAAAAGACTGTAGTCCGATAGGCGTACCTATTGCTAACAGATATTCCACTTCGCGGCGTGTGATCATCCATTTACGCATTGAGACGAGATACCTGCGCCACTCGTTTTTTGCAGCCATCGCTATCAGGAAGCAGACCGGCATGAGCGTACGCGAGATGAGCGTTGCCCATCCTGCCCCTTCGGCTCCCATTGGTTCGAAACCACAATGCCCGAAAATAAATATCCAGTTAAAGAATATATTCAGTAAATTGCATCCTATCGTAATAAGCATCGCCACCCAGGTGTTTCCAAGCCCCTCAAGGAACTGTTTGGAGAAACAAAAGAGCAAAAACGGAATGATTGAAAGCACTATTAATATATAGTACGGGCGCGCGCACGCGACGACTTCGGGTTCCTGACCGAAATCATCCAAGAAGAAGATGCACGGCGCCAAGAGCAACAGGGAGGCGGAACACATGAGGAGAGTGAACACCAGTCCGTTCGCCATATACGAGGTTATCTGCTCATGCTTGTGTACTATTTCCTCCGGCGGTGCATTTTGCTCCAACAATTTCCCCAATCTTCCATGCACTTGTCCCACCAGCGGTGTGACGCCCATCAACGCACCCATGGCAAAAACCATGACGGTAAAGAAGACGGCATTCGAGAAACTGACCGCTGCCAAATCTGCTGTACTGTAATGTCCCACCATGATAGAGTCAAAAAGCCCTACCAAGGCGGCACCCAACTGGGTGAGCATGACAGGAAACGCTACGCGCAAATTGCGACGGTAATAGGGTAATATTTCCGTAAAAGTGTAGTTCATTGAGCTAAATAGGCTACAAAGATACAAAAAATTTGCGAGTGTGCCAAATTTTTTATATCTTTGCACCCGAATTAAGGTAAGAATAATGAAAAATATTATTTATCGTTGGGTTTATATGTTCTCTGCGTTGGTTGCGGCTGTGGCGATGAACTATTTCACGGTTTTGAGTTTTCAGCCCGACAGAGGAATTATTTATATCCGCTCGTATGAGATGACGCAGACTGTTTTCCGCGTGACACAGACAAAATTGGACAATAGTGAGGAGTCAGAGGTAGTGGCTGTTATCTCTCTGAAATGGCTTAACCGTGCCAAGTGGGCAATCATTGCGATGACGATACTTTGCACACTCTGTTTCTTTAGCAACAAATTGCAGATTACGGTATCCCTTCTTACCTTGGTAGTGTGTGTATTGTATTATGTAATACTGATATACTATGCCATCCAGATATCCGATGAACAGTTTCCTACAATGTACCCCACGTTGGCAGCTGTTTTGCCGGCTATAGTGATGCAAATGATGATTTTGTTGCGCAAAAATATCTTGCAAGACGTCCGTCATCGTGACGAGACGATGGATTTTGATGACTAAGCCTGAATAAGGGTGGTTCCAAGCGCGCTGACAGAAAGGCGCGCTTTTTTATTGAGCCACAGCGGCATATTCTTCTCCACGTGGCCGCAAGGGAAATCGAATACGACGGGGTAGTCGTACTCTTGTGTGTAGCGGGCGATGGTTTCGTAGATTGTCTCGCCCATTGAAGGATCGTTCTCACAGTCGCTGAACTGCCCCACTATCAGTCCTCCCAACTGAGCCAATACGCCGCTCAAGCGCAGATTGTTGAGCATACGGTCAATATGGTAATGTCTCTCCGCGATGTCCTCGATTAATAGAATAGGCCGCTTTGCTGATAGAGAATAGAGCGTTTCGCTGACAGACTGATTTAGTCCGTATGGTGTGCCTTGCAGACCGTAGAGGACCGACAGATTTCCTCCGATGAGGATGCCTTCGGCTTCGCCGTGCCGGTTCAACGGATGCGCCGGCAAGGAGTATTCCATTGTTTCGCCCCGTAGAGCAGCTATGGTGCGTGCAAAAGGCTCGTCTGTGAGCGAGTGGGTGGCCATGTGCTTGCACATGATTGCATGCAGTGTCGGTGTGCCGGTGAGGGCAGCCAAGGAATGTAGAACGGTGATATCCGAGAAGCCGACGACAGGTTTGTGGATCGGCATGATCTTGTCGGCTATACGTTGCAAGCCGTACCCCCCTCTTGCGCAAAGGATGACATCTACCGAGGGGTCGGTCAGTGCCGTATTCAGATCTTCTGCCCGTTGGGCGTCTGTAGCTGCAAAGCGGCCTGAGCGAGAGCGGGCGTACTGCCCTTCGCTCACCTGCCAGCCTAACGACAAAAGGCGCTCTTTGGCGCCCTCTATCAGTTCTTTGTCTATAGCTCCCGAAGGAGAAAGGATACGAATGTTCATCAGCTGTACATTTTGCCCTCGATCCAGTTGACCAATCGTTTTGGGAGCAAGGTGTTGAGTATATAGAAGATCTTGTATATCGTGCCACCCACGTACTCCGGTCTCGGATGACGGGTCGTGGCGATATGATAGACGAGTTTGGCAATCTCCTGCGGTGTCATGCCATCCCGTTCATCCCGTTCCATGGCTTCCACAGCCTGTTTGGCGTGGGTATAGACGTCTTCGCCCTGCTGTTCTTTGATACGTGCGCCGGTGAAGCCGGTAGCTACATCGCCCGGCATCAGCACCGATACTTTCACGCCAAAGGGGCGTACCTCGTTCTGCAATGCCAAAGCGAAAGCATTGATAGCCGCTTTGCTGGCGGAATAGAAAGCCTGATAGGGAACAGCCAATACCGCTGCGACCGAAGATGTGAAGATAATTCTTCCGCCGCCTTGCTCACGCAACTGCGGCAGAACGACTTTGGTCAAGGTGAAAGCGCCGAAGAAATTGACATCCATTTGTCGCCGTGCATCATCGGTCTTAGTGTACTCGATAGCACCGGAGATGCCCATTCCGGCATTGGAGAAGATGACATCCAGATGATCTGTCTGACGAAGCACTTCGCTCACTGCGGAAAGAACCGACTGCTCATCGGTGACGTCACAATCCACATGAATGATACCATCGTAGCTTTTGCCGCTACGACTGAGTTCAAAGACCTGCCAGCCGCGTTGGTTGAACAACTCGGCTGTGGCCTTTCCTATACCGGATGATCCGCCTGTGAGCAGGATGGTCTTCATCAGAACGGTACTCCTTCCTTCAGCACACGGGAGATGATCTCCACCGCCTCATCGATCACAGGTTCTGTATGCGTAGCCATGAGGGTTGTACGCAGCAGGCACTCGCCCTCCACACATGCAGGTGCAATGACAGGATTGACATATACGCCCTCGTCGAACATCTTCTTGCCGAAATAGAGGGTGTCGAGTGTCTTATAGGTGAAGATAGGCACGATAGGTGTCGGAGCCTCGATGATCTTAACGCCGGCAGCAATAAGTTGCTTCTGGAAGTACTTGGCGATACTCATCAGCCTCTCAGGACGCTGTGGGTCGAGAATCAGCTGGTGTAGCGCCTCCAAGGCAGTAGCCGCGGAGCAAGGAGTGATAGATGCGGAGAAGATGAACGGACGGGACACGTGTCTGAGCCAGTCAGCAACCCTGTGAGAAGTCAGCATGCATCCTCCGATTGAAGCCAGCGACTTGGAGAAGGTCAGCATGGTGATATCCACCTGATCGGTGAGACCGAAATAGGCTGCCGTACCACGACCACCGGGGCCGAGAACGCCAAAACCGTGCGCATCGTCCACCATCACGCGTGCATGGTACTTTTGTGCCAAGGCACATATCTCCGGCAAGCGGCATATATCACCTCGCATCGAAAAGACACCATCGGTGATGATCAGTTTGCCGGCAGTCTCCGGGATAGACTGAAGCTGGCGCTCCAGATCCTCCATATCGGAGTGGCGGTAACGCAGCACCTTGGCATAACTGAGACGGCAAGCATCGTATATGGAAGCGTGGTTCTCGCGGTCATTGAGGATATAGTCATCCTTTCCGCAGATAGCCGAGATGATAGCAAGGTTGGTCTGGAAACCGGTAGAGACAGTCATTGCCTCCTCATAACCCGTAAAAGCTGCTATCTCGCGCTCCAACTGCAAGTGCAGGTCGAGTGTTCCGTTCAGAAAACGGCTGCCACTCACACCTGTACCGTACTTGTCCAATGCTTCGTGACCAGCCTTTATCACCGCCTCGTTCTCCGTCAGGCCGAGGTAGTTATTACTGCCCAGCATGATGACGCGATGGTTCTCCATCGTCACGATCGGGGCTTGGCGAGACTCTAACTCATGGAAATAGGGATAAATCCCCATCTGACGCACTTGCTTGAGGGTCTCAAAATGGTCGCATTTTTCAAATAAATCCATGTATTTTAATGATTAATGATTAATGAATATTTCGTTTCGGGTTTATCGCTCTACTGCGAAATATTCATTATTCATTGTTAATTATTCATTAAAGAACGTTCAGTTCTTTGAGGATAGCGGTCGTCTTACGTACAGCAGCTTCGCTCTCGCGGAGTTTAGCGCGCTCCTCGTCGGAGATATTGAGCTCCAGCACTTTCTCGATACCGTTGCGGCCGATGATACACGGAACACCGATAGTGATATCCTTCATACCATACTCGCCCTCCAAAGCAGCGGAGCAAGGAATCATCTTCTTCTGGTCTTTGATAATAGCCTCAGCTACCGATGCAGCAGCTGCACCCGGAGCCATCCATGCACTGGTACCCAACAGTCCGGTCAGTGTCGCGCCACCCACCATAGTGCTCTTTACTACGTTCTCCAGTTCCTCTTTGGACAAGAACTCTGTTACAGGGATTCCCTTGTATGTGGTATAGCTGGTCAACGGAATCATGGTGGTGTCGCCGTGGCCTCCGATTACAAATCCGTCCACATCGTTGGCATTGCACTTGAGTGCCTGGCTGAGGAAGTATTTGAGACGTGCGCTATCCAATGCACCACCCATACCGATCACGCGGTTACGCGGCAGACCGAGTGCGTGGAGGGTCAGGTAAGCCATTGTGTCCATCGGGTTGGAAACCACTACGAGAATAGCATTCGGGCTATAGGTCAAAACTTGGTCGCAAACAGATTTTACGATACCGGCATTAACGCCGATCAGTTCCTCGCGGGTCATACCCGGTTTGCGCGGCAGACCTGAAGTGATGATGACTACATCGCTACCGGCAGTCTTGCTATAGTCGTTGGTGACACCCTCAACGACGGTATCAAAACCCATCAACTGAGCAGTCTGCATGATATCCATGGCTTTACCCTCGGCAAAACCCTCCTTGATATCGATCAAACATACCTCGTTAGCTACTTCGTTTACAGCTAAAACATTTGCGCATGTAGCACCTACGTTGCCTGCGCCTACAACAGTTACTTTTGACATAGTATATATTTTTAGATATTAAAATTTCACAAACGGACTGCAAATATACGACATTTTTTGCATATATGCAAATATTATATCGTTTTTTATCAGTCGATTTAGCAAAAAATCACACCTTGTTCATTCTCCACCGCTCTTTGTCGAAAAACCAACCGTATTTGTTAAAGTACCGGCAGAGGTTTTGTATGTGTATCCAAAGCATCCGTGTCGAGTGGTAAGAGGCTCGCTTATGCGCATGTACAATAGTCCATTGAGGCTGATAGATCGTGAGCCATTGGCGGTGGATGGAACGAGTAAGATCGATGTCCTCCGGGTACATGAAATACCGCTCGTCGAACAATCCGGCTTCCAGCACTGCTTGGGTGCGCAGGAGCATAAAACAACCGCTCAGGTACGGTGCATTGATCGGGTGTGTGAGATCTTTGTCACGCAGTTCGTACCACTTGTTTCTTCGTGTGTTCTGCCATCCGGGGATAAATCTTCTGGCAGCCACATCCCATGGTGAAGGAAGACGTTTAGCCAAATATTGGGGAGTGCCATCCTCAGATACGACGCGCGGCATGAGTTGTCCTACTTCGGGATAAGCATCCATCCATGCTGCCATCTCTTCGATCTGCTCTGCTTTCACCCGGATGTCGCTATTGATGACCAGATGGTAGTCTGTGCGGTAGAAGACGCTCTCGCGGATGGCAATGTTATGCGCTTTGCCATAGCCGAGATTCGCGGTCATAGGCATGTACCGCACTTTGGACGGCTTTGCCGTCAGACCACTTTGCTGTAAGACCGCTTGCGCTGTAGGACCGTCCTGCGGACTGTAAGAAGGTTCTGTATTGTCCAAGAGATAGATCTTCCGCAGGTTCTTTATGTGCAGCAACTCCTTGACAAGAGGAATCACCTCCCGTTCCCATGCCGGACGATATAAGACGATGGAGATATTGAGCATCCTGACAGTTTGACAACTTAACGATTTAACAATTTAACGTCTCCCCAGAAATTGTCTCACTTTCCTGAGTTGCTTGCAGGCGACGGTGATATATCCGGCCCCGACATTGTTTTTCCTGAGCACTATATAATCTTCCTGTGTTTTGGAGAGGCGTGCTTTGGCGTTTTTGTTGCTGGCGCCGCCTGTCTCCATGGACACTAGCACTTGCGGGATATAATGGGTCTTATACCCTGCGGTAAAGATCCGCAAAATCATATCATAATCCGCCGAAATACGGAACCATGAATCGTATTCGCCTACCTGTTTATACACTTCGCGGCGCACATACATTGTAGGGTGGGGTGGCATCCAACCGTATTTGAGGCTGCGCGGATTAAAGGTATTGCTCTTCCAACTGCGCGTTACTTTCTCTCCCTTGCAATACTCCAGATCGCCATAGACGACATCCGCCTTCGAGGACGCAAAGGCAGCGGCGATGTGTGCTATAGTGTCTTGAGAATAGAATTTGTCATCCGAATGCAAGAAACCGATTGCATCACCGGTAGCCATCCTGATACCTTTGTTGATGGCATCGTATATCCCTTCATCCGGCTCGGAGATCCAACAAACCTCCTTTGTATTTTGGTACTGCCCACTTGGCGCACTTTGTCCCTTGGAATAATTTTTAATTATTTCCACTGTGCCGTCGGTAGATGCGCCATCAACGATAATATGCTCGATGTCTCCGTACGTCTGGCTCCGCACACTCTCTAACGCCCGCGGAAGGGTTTTCGCAGAATTATAAGTAATAGTGATGATAGATATCTTCATGATCGCATTGCAGTTAATTCACCATACAGGCGAAGATATTCTTGTATTTTATCAATGTTGTTAAATTTATTCAGTACATGGTTTCTGCACTCGCCGGAGCATTGTTGCTTCCATTCGCGTCCCGCTTTGGCTATTTCGCGCTGCACGGCGTCTATATCCCTATCCGGCAGGACAACCGCCGTCTCTGGTGTAGTCGTCTCCGGAATGGCGGTATTGTCGTACGAGATACAGGGTGTGCCGCACGCCATCGCTTCCAGCAGCGTCAGCCCGAAAGCCTCCTGGTGCGCCAGATTAACATATATGTCCGCAGCGGAATAGACTTGTGCCAATTGGGTTCTGTTGTCCGTCTTGGAGATTACAACGCAGTGATCCGGCAACTCCTGTTGCTGCCTCTTGCTGACGCCCACCATAACGACCGTGTAGCGGTTTTTATCGAGCCGCTTTGCCAACCGGATCCAGTCCTTCCAGCCTTTCGTCTCCGTCCATCGGGAAGCAACGCCTAAAATGACCACTTTGCCCTCTGCATTCCATTGCTTGCGCAATTCGGATACGGTGGGTCGGAAGGTCTCTGTGTCTATTCCGTTGTAAATAGTACAGCAAGGATAGTCCCGCAAAAACGATTGCTGCACAAGCTCGTTCAACCAGTTCGAGACAGTGGTTATACTCAAATGCTTCAGCCCGGTAAATGCCTGCTCTTTTAATATAAAGTTCCTTTGGGTGTTTCCTCTGTACAAACTGCGCGGATAGTCCGAATAAGCGGGGCAGTCCCTGCATTGGGTTTGCCACTGATTGCAACCGCTGAGGGTAAAATAGGCACACCTTCCTGTTATCGCCCAACAGTCGTGCAATGTCCATACAACCGGGATGTTTGCCTTTTTCAGGTATTCAAACAAAAGCGGATAGTTCAGGTAATAGCCGTGGATATTATGCAGGTGAATCAAGGACGGTTGCCAGTCCTGAATAAACCGGATGAGCCGCTTTGTAGCAGATTCGGAACCCAGACCGTGGGCATTGCAGAACAAGGAATAAACGCCGTGTGCGTACTCCTCTATACGAGAAGAAAAAGCATAATGCGGGATTTGCGAAGCATGCACATACCGCGCTCCGTGCGCCACCATACACTCATAGCCATTCTTCATCGCAGAAGAAGCTATTTCCTCCACTATGTGACCTGTTGAGCCGGTATTGAGCGATTCGTTGATATATAGTATCCGTTTATTCACCTTTCATCTTTCAATTACTTTCTCCCATTGTGGCATAATTGCTGCTTCGCTGTATGTCGCTTGCGCAAAAGCCTGCGCTTTAGCGGCACGCGCTGACGCTTCGTCCGGATGGGCAAGGGCGTACTCTATCTGCTGTGTCAATTTTTCTACATCGTTGGCGGGCACGAGCCATCCTCTGCCGTCTGCCAAGAGCTCCGCCGGTCCTTGCGGACAGTCGAAAGCCACACACGGAGTTCCACACCACATGGCTTCTGCCAATACCAGAGAAAAACCCTCATATCGTGAGGAGAGCACAAACAATGACGCACTGCTATATTCATCAGCCACATTCTCTGTTCGACCGGCAATAATTGCATGTCTCAAGTCTAGTTCGCGAACTTGCGTCTCTAATTCAGCGCGTTTAGGACCTTCTCCCACAATGCGCAACTGCCATTCGGGATAGTGTTTCTCTACCGGCTGCCATGAGCGCAGAAGAAGGTCAAACCCTTTCTGCTCATGCAGCCGTCCAACCGCCAGCACCGTCTTGGTCTTTCGACTTTCGACTTTCGACTTTCTACTATTTAGCGCACAAGGATTGGGTATGACGGTCACGTTCGTGCAACCGGCTTTCTCCCAGGCTGCTTTGTCTGCTTCGGTCAGAACGACCAAGCGCTCCAAGGGTTTAACGTCTCTCACCAATTGGCGTGTGCGAATCGCCCCCAAGAGCGACCAGAAAGCGCCGGTGTGATTCGCCATCAGCAGCTGCTTTCGTTGATCCATAGCGAAGTGCATCTCCGCTATCGTGCGGCAAGGCAGGTGACGTAGGAACGCGATCTCTTTGCCGCCGAGCGAGATACAGAGATCTATCTTATGCGCACGGACATATTCGATTAACGCACGCCTGTACGCACTCATGCGACGCATGTGCGCGTAGTACTTAGTCAGTAGCGGCTTGGTGTAGTCCGCATTGAAATCGATATTCAGTTCCGCTACTTGCACCTTCTCGGAGAGCGGGAAATAACATTTCGGAGTGCCTGCGGGCACCGGCTCCGTCGTCAGGATCGTGATCTCATGCTCCGTGTGTGCTGCGAGCCAATTCACTTTCTGCGTCAATACGCGTTCCATCCCGCCGGAGTTATAGAGATGCGGGATACAATAGAGTATTCTCATGGCTGTACCTCCTTCTTTTTGCCCAGTCCGTTGAGCCAATGAACGATTTGCGTCTGATGATTGGTGATCGTCATAACTATGAGCAGGAGCAAGAGGCTCCATGTAACCAATCTCGGATCAAAGAGAAGCGGGGCACGAGGATAGATAAGCGCATGTCCTACCAAGAGGAAATACATCAAGTACCAATAGACATTTTTCTTCGCCCGATAATAGCTTTCCTTTACCCAGAGGCCGATGAGGAACATGGCAATCGCTGTTCCAACCGCCCCAAAAGAACGGTATGCTTCGCCAATCATATTGGTGCCGGTCCCCCAGGTAGCGTCAGGTCCTAAGATGAGGTATGAAGGCAGATCACCGCCATGCAACATCTGGGGCGGAAGATCGGAGTGCTCAATGATATATCCGGCAAGCCCAGGAACAGGCGAAGACAGATCAAGCGACATCCCGGTGAACCATGTCAAGTCGTTCTCTTGCGCCCACCCGAAAAGGCGGAAGAGGTTAACATCGTTCACAATCAGGTCTTCATAGATATCCCAAAACTCTTCTAAATTAGTATGCGCCAGCTTGGCTTGCCATGCCGCAGGATCCAAACCTTCTTTACGAAGCGTCATAACCAAAAAGAGTACAATCGATCCACCGGCTACAAGACCGAGTACGTGCCACCATTTAAGGTGATACACATACATACTGAATCCCACGACAAGAATCAACGCAAGCCCGACTGCCAACTGGCGGCTTCCGGTAGAAAGGAGTATAAGCATGAATGAAGCTATCACCGCCAGATAAAACCACCATTTCTGTTTCGGCAGGCGGAAAATGAAAATCGCCAAGAAATAGCATCCGATAGTGAAGATATTGTTAAAATAGCTATATATGCCCACATCGCGCAGGTTCGCACCCTCGGCATAGACACTCTGCAGCGCCGCGAGGCCACCGGTAGCGACAAAGAGGACCCAAGCCACCATCGTAATACCGAAAAACCAGATGTATTGGCGCATGGAGATGGTAAATGTCGGCTCTTCAGGTTCCTCTCGCTTTAGCTGCAAAATGCGTGTTGCCCCGAGCATATACCAGGCATATCCGAAGTACGCAAGGGCTGTCGCGCGTGTTACAAAATTGTCGTTAAAGGAAAAACTAAAGAACGACCAATAGATACGGTCGGGATCGGGGGCATAGAAGACCGGATAGACGAAGTTGACCAAAAAGAATGAGAGGGCGAAGAAGAACTCAAAGCCCAGCCAGTTCTTGCGTTTGTTGGTAGCAAAAAATAGCACGTTCTGCGCAATAAAGCACGCCATCAACGTCACGCAATAGCCGTAACTGTATGTCCACGGCGCTTGGATATAGAGCACCGTAGCCACGATGGCAAAAGCAATATTGAGCAGGTAGGTCAGCATTTGTTCTTTCTTCTTCCTTTCAAAACTTGTACTATCTCAATCAAAGCCCTGTAACAGGAGCTGTATAGCGAAAGAAGGAACCAATACCGTTTGGCGACTAAAGGCGCAGCTACACGTTGGGCACAGGTCATCGTGCCGGTGTTGACCGGCGCTATCGCAGGCATTTCGTCCACGAGCGGGTATTGACTTCTGCTTACACGCATCATCAGTTCCGTTTTCTTCAGCCATTGACCGGCGCGGAGAGCATCGGAATACTCCTCTTTGCCCCCGTAAAAGTCATCCAGTTCCTCCATCACACGTACCAGACTGCGGATATTCTTCTCCGACAGCACATGCATGTATGAGGAAGTGTTTGTCTGCATATAGTGGTACAAAGGGCGCTCCACGTGCGCTATAGAGCGTGCATACGGACATATCCTGGAAACGAACAAATAATCCTCCCCCGTGTCCATCCCCTCTATAGGCAAAACGCCTGCTTGTTCTATTAATTGGCGTCTGGTCATATGCGCCCACATATTGGGCATAGTAGCTCCGCTCAATATCAAGCGGCTGTAGTCCTGTGCATTCTCCGTCCAACGACCCTGATACACTTTCTTTCGTTCGCCCCAGTCAAAATAGAAATCCATCCCGATGATATCCGCCTCTGTTTCCTCCGCTTTCCTGGCGAGTAGCCTCAGCGCGTCCTGCTCCATGTAATCGTCTCCGTCCACGTGGACGATATATTCTCCTTTCGCCGCCTCCATGCCTGTTCTTCGTGCTGCTGCCAGACCGCGGTTTTCGGAATGGCGAAGAATCGTGACCTGCCGGTCAGGATAGTGCGGGAGCAGTTCTTGTAGTACCGCTACGGAGCGATCCGGCGAAGCGTCGTCCACGAAGATCAGCTCTTTGTCCGCATAGTCCTGCCTGAGCAGGGACTCCGCGCATCGGGCTATGTATTTCTCCACGCCATAGACAGGCACTATCACACTCAGCTTCATCTCATCTTGTTTTTAATGACCACAAAACTGCAATAGGCTATTTCCACCAGCCCCGCGACCGCCAAAGAGGCAGCCAACGCATAGACGCTATGGAAGAAATACAATCCCACTCCCGCGATAAGGAAGGTGACCGACATGGCTATGATCTGGTTGACCGTGATATAATAGACCTTGCCGGACGGAATGATATAGAAATCTATCAGCGCTCCGGCGACCAGCCATGTGAGGATCGTGACGCTCAGTATGACGCTTACCGGATAGGAGGCAACCATTGCTTTTCCTCCCAGGATCAGCACCGCCCAGTACCCGAACGCGGCAATCAGCGCGATAGCGCCTATTCCGACCGCTATCTCTCCTATCAGTATTTTCTTGCGCCGCGCCGGACTCGGCTGCGCCATCATCTTGGGATACAGCGCATCATTCAGTTTGCTGAAGATCGTCCGCGGGATAATAATGATCTTGTTCGCCAAATCGTAAATAGCCACATCGCTCATCCCTAAAAACTGCCCGATCAGCAAGACGACGCCCTGTTCTTTCAGTATGCTTGTAGCGTTGGTAAGGAAGAAAGGTGCAGTCTCGCGAATGGATCTCCAGACAACAGGCAGGGCGACATAGCGCATTTGCAGACCATCCTTGAAACGTACTATCAGCCATGCAATCAGACCTCCTGCCACCGAAGAGGCAGAGACGATCAAAGCATATATCCAGCAGTCATCCGGCGAGCGGAGCAGCCAGAAAATCAAGGGTAGCGTAGCGAGTTTGAGCGCTACCTGGATATACGTCACCACGCGCATCCGCTGCACGCCCTGGAAATACCATTGGGGAAAGACGATGTTGGTTATGGTCTGGGCAAAGACGATTGCGAAAAGCAGGGCGTTTCCCCTCATTTTAGAGGACAGCAGGAACAAACATGCATATATGACCAGCGCCACAATTTCCAAGAGGATCTTGGTTGATGTCACCTCGGACAGCACTTGCGACAGCACCTCTTTATTCCCTGCGTTTTCCGCTATCTTTTTGGCAGCAGGCAGGTCAAAACCGAACGAGACAAAAGTGATGAAGAGCGTTACGATCGCGAGAGCATAGGCATAGAGTCCGTACCTCTCGGCTCCCAATACGCGGATCAGGAAAGGATAGATTAGCAAATAGAAGCAGATATTCAATACCTGCAGAATGGTCATAAACGCATAATTCTCCACCACTTTGGTGTTGTTTTGCCATATGTTGCGTACTTTATGCCACATAAAAAGTCTGCAAAGATACTACTTTTTTTTAATTTGTGCAATTTTTTTTGTGTAATTCAAATATTTTGCGTAATTTTGCAGATGAAAAAGAGTAAACTATGAATTTTAATCGCCAAAATATAGGAGCATGGGCGCGTTTTGCGCTGGTGGTTGTGCTGTTGGCGGCCAAGGCGTTTTTGTTTGACCGCATCGTGGCATTAGACATGTACGTTTCTCCGGCGCTGGCTTATTTCAAATGGGCGGCGGCGGTGATCCTTGCGCTTACTGTGATGTGGACACCCAAACGATGGCCCGTCTTTGTCCTGTTAGGCGTAACCGACCTATGGATCATAGCCCAGATCATCTACTACCGCGTCAACCATCTTTTTATGACCTGGCACCTCTTTACGCTGGCAGGCAACATGGAGGGCTTCTGGTCGAGTATCATTCCTTATTGCGATGCTCAGTTGCTGCTGTTTCCGCTTCTGACCTGCGCGGCAGCGGTATGTTTTCTATGGGAATCCGCTCCATTCCGGTGGTGGGAGACACTCATCGGCCTTGTCATCGGCGCTACGATCAGCCTCAGCGGATCGTATATGCGGTGGTACTACCATAAGCCTTTTATCAACGGAGCGCCTTTTACGTGGGAGTGGATCAATCCGTGCTCTATCCCGCAGGCCTTCTTTGTTGACGTGAGCGAAAACGAGCGCAAAGCAACGCATTACATCCACCATCGTTCGATCCTTGCGTATCCGCTCTACATGGTGGCGGACTGTATCCGGTACTATGCTGAAAGAAGCAAACCGGCGGAGTTAAACGAGGCAGAGCAAGCCGAGTTGGCAAAGCTTGTCACGCCGCAGTTGCCTCCGGCAGAGCCGCAAGGACATCTGGTGATTCTGCTGTTGGAGAGTTTCGAATCGTGGGTGTTGGATGCGGTGGACAAGAACGGAGAGCCTGTTTGTCCGGCGATGAAAGAATATATCTCGTCCCACTCGGTGCTCTATGCCCGCGATGTGCTTTCCCAGATCCAATACGGCATGTCCGGCGACGGGCAGCTGATCGTCAATACCGGGCTTTACCCTACTTCGGAAGGGGTTGCCTGCATCGACTATGACTACTGCACGTACCCCAACCTCGCGCATTTCTACCCTCGCAGCGCGATCGTCAATCCTTGCCGCAATGTCTGGAACCAACGTCGCATGACATCGGTCTATGGCTACCGGGAACTGATCGAGCCCGACACGGACTATCGTTTTGCTTGGACTGACAGCGTCGTCATGGACAGGATGATACAGACGCTGGACACAGCGAGCGCGCCCTGCTGCTTAATGGGTATTACCATCAACGGTCACCTGCCTTTCGACAGTTATCAGGATCCGATTGAGTTGCCCGACACGATACCCGCTATCATTCAGAGCTACCTCCGCACCGCGCATTTCACCGACCGCCAGGTGGGGCGTTTCTTAGCTTGGGCAGATACAGCGAAAGCGATGCGAAACAGTACCATCGCCATCACCGGAGACCACCGTATTTTCAGAAGTAGCATGAGCGATGAAGTGCGGGACTACGGCGTGCGCGCGAACCTGCCTTTCGGTACCGAAGAAGCCGGATGTCCGCTCATCCTGGTTACGCCGGAGGTGGACAGCACAATCATTATTCCGCATGCCAAACAGGGAGATATATTCCCCACTCTCCTGCACGCCGTGGGGCAGTCGCACTATTTCTGGAAAGGTATGGGGCATGATCTGATCGCGCAGCCTTGTGACGCGGACGATCACTACGCGCTCCGCAGCTCCCTCTCCGACAAACTGATCCGTTCCAACTGGTTCGAATCTCCCGATCTGCCGCATTATATCGCGCACGCTGGAGGAAGCGTCTATCGGTATATGTATTCCAACAGTCTGGAGGCGGTCCGCAACACGCTCGCACATGGGTTTGATTTCATGGAGATGGATTTGTGTGTCACCTCGGATGGCGAACTGGTCGCTTGGCACGACTGGAATTTCGAATGGACTTACGCACCCTCGCACGATGAGTTCATGGCGCGCAAGATCTACGGACTGTTCACGCCGATAGATTTTTCGCGGATGGATTCGATTTTGACGAATAACCCGCAACTGACTTTGGTTACCGACAAAATCTCCGATCCTAAGATCATAGACCGATGGCTCGGCAAATACAAGGACCGGGTGTGGGTGGAGTGTTTCTCCGACGAGGACTATTGGGCTTTGCTCAAAAAGGGCTATCATGTGATGGCAAGCCGGGTACCTCCAGTTAAAGCCGACCAGCCGGTAGCTATTCGTAACTATGCTTTTGACTACCGCCAATGTCCGGACTTCTCGAAATGCGACGGTGACTGTTTTGCCCTCTTCGGTGGTGAGATCAGTCGTCGGAAAGCGGACAGTCTCTTCGCCATTGACCCGCGTATAAAGTTGGTCTATGCCGATTTCTACGAATAAAAAAAGTCCGGAAACTCTCGTTCCGGACTTCTTTTTGCTAAAATAAAGCGGCTTATTCTGCAGCACTTTCTTCTGCGGGAGCCTCTTCGCCATTAGCCTCTGCCTCAGCGGCAGCAGCTTCTTTGGCAGCCTCCTGTGCAGCAGCAGCGAGCTCTGCAGCAGCAGCGGCACGCTTCTCTGCGATAGCAGCAGCTTTAGCCTTGTTGGTCTCTACCTCTTGAGCAAGGAGAGCCTTGGCAGCAGCTACCTTCTTCTCAGCTTCAGCAGCGCTGATCTTGCCATTTTTAGCATCTTTCTGAGCTTTCCAAGCGTCAAAACGCTTCTGAGCCTCCTCCTGACTGAAGGCACCCTTTGCTACACCGCCTTGCAGGTGCTTGCAGAGCAATACGCCCTCTCCTGAGAGGATGTTACGTACCGTGTCGGTCGGCTGTGCGCCTACACCTACCCAATACAATGCGCGGTCGAACTTGAGATCTACCGTTGCGGGGTTGGTGTTAGGATTGTAAGAACCGATACGTTCGATGATTTTGCCGTCACGCGGCGAGCGGCTGTCAGCTACTACGATGTGGTAGAAAGCATAGTCTTTGTGACCATGACGAGCCAAACGGATTTTAGTTGCCATTTAATCTTTGTTTTGTGGGCGTTGAACTGCGCGAGTTCCTGCCCGGGTTAATAATAATGACTTGCTTTTTACTCGAAAAAGCGCGCAAAGGTACGACTTTTTTTTCACATGCGCAAATTTTTTTCTCTTTTTGTACAAAAAATCCTATAAATATTTGCAAGTTCCAAAAAAAATACGTAATTTTGCACTCACAAAAGCCTACAATTATGAGCAAGGTCTTATTATTGCTTACAGGAGGTACTATCTCTATGGTTCAGGATTCCCGAACCGGTGCTTTGCGCCCTGCAGATGAGAGGACATTTCGTAATTCTGTTCCTGAATTAAACGATGTCGATGTGGATATCATTGCTTTTGCCCCGTTGCTTGATTCATCGGATGTAAACCCCGAGTGCTGGGCGAAGATGGCTACTATCGTCTATGACCATTACGATGCGTATGACGGCTTTGTTATCGCCCATGGCACAGACACGATGTCCTATTCCGCTTCGGCACTGAGTTTCATGCTTGAGAACCTCCAGAAACCTGTGGTCTTCACCGGTAGCCAGATCCCCGTCGGTGTCCTTCGTTCGGATGCTAAGGAAAACCTCCTGACGGCGATTGAGATTGCTGGCGCCAAGGACGAGGAAGGCGAGTCTATCGTACCCGAAGTAACCATCTATTTTGAGGATAGGCTCTTCCGGGGCAATCGTACCACGAAGCGTAATGCAGAGCATTTCTCCGCTTTTAACAGTTACAACTATCCACCGCTTGCCAAAGCCGGTGTGCATATCACTTATCAGCCGCATCTGGTTCACTACAGCGACCCTAAGATGCCGCTTGTTTTGCATGTCGAGTGCGACACCAACGTGGCGCTTATCAAACTTTTTCCGGGTATTACCGAACCTGTCGTACGAAGTGTTCTGGCTACGCCTGGATTACGCGGAGTTGCCTTGGAGACTTTCGGATCGGGCAATGCACCCACTGCCGAATGGCTTACCCGACTGCTGGCGGATGCAGTACAACGGGGGATAGTTATCGTCAGCAAGACACAGTGTAGCACCGGCTCGGTAGAGATGGGACGCTATGAGACTTCCGTGGGGCTCATGCAGGCAGGGGTGCTCTCAGGATATGACATCACCACCGAGGCTCTGGTCACCAAGTTGATGTACCTCTTCGGAGAGTGCGGAGACGACACGGAGAAAGTCAAAACCCTTCTCCAGCAGAACCTCTGCGGAGAGATGACACTTGATTAACTTATAAAACTATATATAATATGGCAACAGACAAAATGCTTAATGGTCTTGAACCTAAGGGACTGTGGAAAAGTTTCTACAGCCTGACGCAAATCCCGCGTCCAAGCGGCAAACGCAAAGAGATAGCAGAATTTCTGGTCAACTACGGCAAGTCGCTCGGCTTGGAGACTCTTCAGGACGAGATCGGCAATGTGCTTATCCGCAAACCCGCTTCGCCGGGGATGGAGAACCGTCCGGGAATTATCCTGCAGGGACATATGGATATGGTTCCCCAGAAGAACAGCGACAAAACCTTCGATTTTGAGAAAGACCCTATCGAAGCTTATGTGGAAGAGAATAACGAGTGGGTTACGGCGAACGGCACTACCCTTGGTGCTGACAATGGAATAGGCGTGGCTACAGCGATGGCTATCCTTGCCGACAAATCGGTGGTGCATCCGCCTCTCGAAGCACTCTTCACCGTGGATGAAGAAACCGGTATGTACGGAGCATTCGACCTCAAGGGAGGATGGCTCCAGGGCAAATACCTGCTCAACCTCGACTCCGAGACCGAAGGCGAACTCTATGTCGGTTGTGCCGGCGGAGTGGATACCACGGCTGTATTCAAGTACGAACCCGTAGAGACCGAAGAAGGGGATATAGCTCTCCGTATCGCTGTCAAAGGCTGCAAGGGAGGACACTCCGGCTGCGATATTCATCTGCAGAGAGCCAATGCCATCAAACTGCTCTTCCGGGTACTCAAAGAGGCTGTCACCAACTATGAGGCACGTCTCGCTTGTGTTGAGGGAGGATCGCTACGCAACGCTATTCCGCGTGAGGCATCCGCGGTCATCACTATTCCGAAGGATAGTTATGATGACGTCACCGATCTCGTGGCGCGCTTCGAAGACCTCTTCCTTGCTGAGTACGAGGGCGTTGAGACTGACCTCAGACTGACAGCTGAAGAAGTGGACTGCCCGCAGCAGGAGATTCCGGAAGACGTGCAGGATTTCCTTATCCATGCTGTCACCCTTTGTCCGCACGGCGTTTATCGCGTCATTCCCGAACAACCGGATATAGTGGAGACCAGCAACAATCTTGCGATGATCTCTACCAATGAAAAAATGGTAGATGACAAAAAGGTAAATGTCATTGAGGTTTGCTGTCTCACCCGTTCGTCGGTGGAGAGCCGCAAAGAGGAACTACAATCTGTGATCCAGTCTGCCTTCTCATTGGCAGGAGCGGAGGTCACCTTCTCCGGCTCGTACCCCGGATGGAAACCCAACCTCAAAAGCCAACTGCTCCATACACTGAAGGATACCTATCACCAGCAGTTCGGTTCCGAGCCTCGCGTGGTTATCATTCATGCAGGACTGGAGTGCGGTATCATCGGTCGCAACTACCCGAATATGGAGATGATCTCTTTCGGACCTACCATCGAGCATCCGCATAGCCCGGACGAGCGCGTGAATATCGCTACCGTTCAGAAGTTCTACCAATTCGTTCTTGCAGCCCTCAAGGCGTTGTAAGACTGCATAGGAACTCCGAGAGATAAATCCGCCAGTTCCGCCAAGTATGACCGCCTGTCATTACTACATAGCGATGGGCGGTCTGCTGTTTGTTCAGACGCTTGTCAAAGCGTTTGGCATTGCCGTAAAACATATCCTTCTTGCCGGTGTAGATGCTGATTGCCGGAACCTCCTCCAACTCTCCTAACGCCGCCTGCTCTTTGTGTACCACCGGCGAGAAGAGACCCACCGCAGAGAAATACCCCGGCAGTAAGATAGCCGTATTGGCTGCTATCCGTGCCCCGTCCGAGAAACCGGCGATATACCGTTCTCCGCTCACGTGGTAGCAACTGTCTATCATCTTCACCAGCTCCGCAATGCCTTTTTCTATCTCATGGTGACGGCATAGACGGGGGTAGTTGACGATGTTGTTCCATAGCGTGTGGTGGCTCGGACGGTCTTCATGCACGCCGACGTTGACATCCGGCATTACAATAATCATCGGCTTGCAACGCCCTTGTGCCGCCAGATTTTCCATGATTTCTATCGCCCTGCCGCGTTCGCTCCAACTGCCTTCATAGCCGTTTATCCCGTGTATCAGATAGAGAACAGGATAGACCGGATCCTGTTTGTGAGTAGCGGAATCCTCATACCCCGCCGGAAGATAAACCCGCACGCGGCGTGAGAGACCCTCTCCCGGACTCCGCCACGATGATGACACAACCCTTCCGTGCCTCTTGGGCTTTAGATACAAGTCTGCTTGCGGGGTGCCGCCTACAGTGACAATATTCCATTTGTGGAGCATCTGCCACGCCGTGTCGCTGTTAAGAGGATCCGGCACACGCTTGCCGTTCACCCGGAAACAATACGTATAGCACTCCGGCGCTATCGGAGGGGTCGTCACCCGGAACACGCCGTCGCTGTCACGTTTCATCTTCAGCCGGTGCGTGCGGTCGCTATACCGCGTGCTGTCCCTGTCGTAGTAGAAGTCGCTTTGTACACGAACCCTTCGCGCCTTGCCATAATAACTCAGGCTGACCGTTTTGTCCTCATTGACTACTACCGACACCTCTTGTGCAACCGTCCGGCTCACACAGGACAACAATGCCAAAAGTACTACCAGCACCTTATTCATCATACACCAGACGGATATTGTCACACCACATAATGTTCCCCGGACAACCTGTGAACGGCTGCTGGCACCCTGCCGAAATCTGTATGATGATGTGTGTCGGTTGGATGTCGCCTCTGAATCCTACTTCCTCTACATACACCATCTTGCCGGCACTGTTCTTCGCCTTGTGCCGCTTTGACGACAGCGAACCGTACTGGCCATAGTGGATCGGCAAACGGTGATTATTCACCCAGCCGTTCGTACTGCTTTCGATATACTCGTGTGCCGAACCTACCCGGTAAGCGTAGATATGTCCGTCCTTTTCCCAGCGGTGTTGTAGGATAAGGGAGATCTGCCCTTTGTCTCTGCCTGCCACGTTCTTTACCTTCGTGCCGGCATTGGCGAATACAATCTGTCCGTTTGGTTGGATCAGAGCCTTGTAATCAAGCATGAGTGCTTTGGGCTTTTTGGTGAAAGGAACACCCATGTCAATGGCGGAGTTGGGATCGCTGCTCTGTTTCATACCTACTATGTCCAGCAGCTTGCCTGTATATACCGAACCTGTAGCCAGCGCCTTCAAGTCGATACCTATAGCCGTCACGATCTCCAAGGTCGTTTCCATTCGGCAGCAATAACCCTCACCACGCTTCTCAGGAGTGGTAGAAATCGATACTTTGTCAATTCCGAAAGCCTTCGCGTGGGCATTGCTGCTGCTCCATTGACCGCCGTTGATCTTATACAGCGTCTTCACTTTGCCGCCTATCAGACGCGACTCTTTGATCTCTTTCTTGTTCCAGTGGTCGAAATCTCCGCCGGGGAACATCTCCACACGCTCACCTGCCAACACTTCTATTCCTGAAAACAGCATGGTGATGATGGCAAAAGTGATGATGATATAGATCATCCGGTGGTTATGTAATTTGTTCTTGTCCATATTAAAAATAGGTTCTGAATGTAATCATGATTGTTGAATTGCTCTTGGGAGCGCACATCAGTTCGTTGTACGGGCATGCGGTCGGGCTGAACATGGCAAACCATCTGGGAGCCTTCCCCACTACGCCGTGTATATGCGACATACCCATCCCCACATCGATCAGCAGGTTGGGGGTGATAGCTGGCAGGTTGATGTCAAGGTACATCCTTCCTTTGCCCACCGGACCGCCGAACAGACCTTTGTCCACTCGGACAGGGCGCAACACAAACCGCTCTGACCAATCGGGCGTTTTCGGTGCTGAGGCGTACGCCGCATTACCACATAAAGAGAGGCAGACGAATACTATGATGTGCAACCGTTTTTTCATTCTTCTTTTCCTGCTCTTTTGCGCAATCTTCAATCTCTTCTTGTAACATCTCTTCGAACTGTGTCACCGAGTTCTCCAAGGTGTAGCGTTTGGCGGATTGGTAGTACAATTCGCCGATGTATTTCCGCTCGTTGGGATGATCAAGCCAGTAGTCTATGGCGCGTGCAAGGTCTTTCGGATTGCCCGGAGTAAACAAACTCCGCCCGTCCAGCGCAAACTGAGGCGTAGCGCTCACCTCGCTGTTCGCTATTACCGGCACCAGACCCGTTGCGAACGCTTCAATGCAACTGATCGCCTCACTCTCCATGTCGCTTGCATGCACATACAAATCGGTCATTCCGAGGTGGTGAATCAACTCTTCTTTGCTTAGATACAGGAACATCGGTTTGTTAGCCAGTTTCTCGCCCAGCGCAACATATTCGTCGTATTTCGGACCCTTCCCTGCAAACACCAATTGTATCTTGTCGGCGTACTTGCTATATGGCACCGCATTGATGAGCACGTCCTGACGTTTCTCGCCGGACAGACGTCCGACCATCGTAATCACTATTTTTCCTTCCAACTCTGCACTCTTTGCGGGACGCCCGTGGTCGATAAACTCCTTTCCGGCCTCCAGAAACTCGTTCTGTATTCCGTTGCTGATAGCATGGATCTTCGCCGTGTAACCGCGTTCGGCGATCATGTCACCCATAAATTTAGAAGGTACGTGCACGTGACGCACGCGATTATAAACACCTTGGCGGAAGGTCTTGTAGAATAGTTCGTTGAACCATTCCACCTTGCCCATGTTCACCGACGAAGTCATGTTCTCCGGCTGCACATGAAAAGCGGCGGTCACGGGTTTGCCTTTCTCGTTGCAGTAGTTCACCGCCTCCATTCCTATCCCGAACGGCACATAGATATGTACTATGTCCGCCCAGTCGCACGCTTCATGAACAATCTCTTTGTCATTATGCGCAAAACTGAAATCATGCTTGTCACACAGTGGTTGGAACACCGGAATACGGAACTTCTCTGTTGTAAAATCCCCATCCGTCAGATTGTTCTCCTTCGTACTTGGTTCCTGGTCCTTAGTCCCTTGGTCACTTGGCGTGTCCCAGCACAGCACACGTACTTCGTGCCCTCTTTTACGCAATTCTCCTGCATAGCGCTGGGCACTGATACTTGTTCCGTTGTTCGTCGTGTAGAAACTGTCAATTACAAATAAGATTTTCATATTCAATTATCTCAACTGTATTGTTTTTGTTTTGTCGTTATGGCCATTTCTGCCACTTCTGCCACTCTTATACAACATATAAAGTCAATTTTTCGAACGCTCTGTTCAAAAATGCAACGTTAGTTGTTCTTGGATATTCTTAGTCATTTGTTATCCATTACCGAGGGTTTGTGAGGTCCGAATGCAGGGCATTACCGAACCAAAGTTCTGGCTTTTCCCAAACGGGACGGCAAAATTACAACATTATTTTTATATATCCTTATTCTAATTGATACGAATATTGTTCTAATTCTACTATTCTGCTTGTGCATGTCAGGAAATTGTTGTATCTTTGCACCCAAATTGTTCTAATCCGTATACCCGTAACCCGTAATCCATAACCCTTGACCCCTCAAAATATGGCAAAAACAACCTTTGACCAGAAAGATATAATGACCGATTACTCCGGTTTCAAGTGGATGAGTTTTATTCCGGGCAAGCACGCTCTGGACGATATAGCGGTCATGGAAATCGCTACCACGCAAGAGCGCTTCAGCCGCTTTATCCTCCCTGACCAGTACTTCACACCTACCTATTGCATCCAGATTGTCAAAGGCGGCTCTCTTCAGATAAACATCAACAATATGAACTATGAACTGACAGCCAACCAAGGCTGCCTTGTCACGCCCGAACTGCTGATTGAGAAACCGCAGAATCTGGAAAATTATGTGGAAATGTTGGTTTTGTCTGCCTCGCGGGAGTTTATACAGGAACTGAATCTGGACTTCCCCCTTGCTGCAACCTCATATATCTACGTCCATCCGGTGTGGAATATAAGCCCCAAAAGAATGGAACGCTTGGAGCAGTATTTCCATCTGATGCGCGAAGTGTTCGACGACAAAGACCGCAAAGCGGCTCTTTATTTGGTGCGTTCGTTCTTCTATTATCTGGCGGAACCCGAACTGAACCATTTCCCGCAGCAGAATATCTCCATCATGTCCCGCAACGAAGAGATCACGGGCCGTTTCATGCGACTGGTGGACGAGCATTGCGAGCGCCACCACAACCTCGATTGGTATGCCGAGCAACTCTGCCTCACCACCCGGTATGTCGCCAACACGGTCAAAGAGACTGTCGGAATGACCGCAAGTGCCTGTATCGAGCGTGCCCTCACCCAGCGCGCCCAAACGCTCCTTTGTACCACAACCCTCTCCATCCAGGAGATAGCGGACCAGCTCGGCTTCCAGAACCAGTCCCATTTCGGCACCTTCTTCAAACGCCAGACAGGACTTAGTCCCAAAGCATTCCGCCTCTCGCTCCGTTAACGGCTCAGCCGTTCTACGGCTTTCGTGGTCGTCTCGTCGTCACGCTCCAAGAGTGGGAAGAATCCCTTGTCTCCCAAGATGTTACGGACAATATAGGCGTTCACCAACCGCTCTAACATCGGCTTGGATTTAGCCACTTGGGCTGCCTCAGGCTTCATGCCTTTCTTCTCGCAGAACTTCACAAACTCTGGATACCAGTTAGCTTCCTTCAGAGCCTTCTCCATTTCTTGCCAACCGGATATCTTCTTCAACTGCTTGCGGTGGGCGTCCGTATATTGGTATGCAAACTGATAAGTGTATGCCAGATTGATGGCTTCGTTCGAAAATGGCGTGTAGAGGGCCGTGTCGCGTCCCACAAAAATATCCGGCATGATACCGCCGCCTCCGTGTACCACACGCCCTTTCTTGGTGTAATAGACTGTTGTGTCTTGCTTGATACTGTCTGCCGAATACTGCTCGCCGTGCTCAAAACGCTCGTAGAAAGACTTCTGGTAGTCTTCACCTTCGCCCATCGTATAGGGCTTCTGGATGCAGCGGCCAGAAGGGGTGTAATACCGTGCTACGGTCATTCGCACAGCCGAACCGTCCTCAAACGGGAACTGCTGTTGTACCAGACCCTTGCCAAAGGAACGACGCCCAATGATCTCTGCACGGTCATTGTCCTGCATCGCTCCTGCAAAGATCTCACTCGCCGATGCCGAGAAGTCGTCTATCAGCACTACCAGCGGCACGTTCTGGAAACGACCCAACCCGTTGGCATCCGCTTCATAACGCGGATACTGTCTTCCTTCTGCATAGACAATCAGATCGCCGCGACTCAGGAACTCGTTAGCCATCTTGATCGCTTGTTCCATATAACCGCCTGAGTTCTCACGCAGGTCGATGATATATTTCTCGGCACCTTGTTCCCGTAACTCGCTCAGTGCCGTGATAAACTCTTTGTACGTGTTCTCCGCAAACTTGTTCACCCGTACAAAACCGATCTTGCCTTTCGACTTCTGGGCACCGCCTTTCGGCTCAATGATGAATTTTGCATCTACCGAAGTTACAGGAATATCGCCGCGTACCACGGTGTAGTGTAGCATCTTGGCTGCTCCGGCGCGCTTGATACCTAATTTCACCTTCGTTCCCTTCTCGCCACGCAGCGTGTGCATTACTTTCTCGTTGTTGATCTTCTTGCCTACGAACACCGAGTCATCCACCGTCACGATCTTGTCTCCTGCCAGAATACCTACGCCTTCGCATGGACCGCCGGGGATAACCGCTATGATAGATACTGTATCCTGCTGGATGCTGAACTGCACACCGATACCGGAGAACGATGCCGAAAGCTCGGAGTTCACCATCTCTAAGTCCTCCTTGGAGATATAAGCAGAGTGGGGATCCAGTTTCTCTATGATATCACGCATGATATCTTCGGTGATACTGTCGGTGTTCACCTCATCCACGTATCCCTGTTTCATCATGTCAAGCAACTGGTCTATCTTGGATGACGACTGGGCATAGATCTGCCCGTTACGAATGAAAAAACGCTGTTGCGCATTCGCCGAATTGCTCAGCGCATGACCTACCATAAACCCTACTATCAGGCATACAACGGTCACTGTGGGGAGAATATACTTTTTCATATCCTTAAATATTTATATCTTGCTCCGGTTCTGAAACCGGTTTCAAAAACTGAACCTCTATTCCGGCTCTTTTGAGCAACTCTACACCGTCCATCAGCCGGTATTCCTCTCCATAAACCACTCTCTTGATACCCGACTGGATGATCAGTTTCGAGCACTCCAGACACGGACTGGCTGTCACATACAATGTAGCCCCTTCCGAACTGTTGTTCGACCGGGCTACTTTGGTCAGTGCATTCGCTTCTGCGTGCAGTACATAAGGTTTCGAGACATTGTTCTCATCCTCGCAGATGTTCTCAAAACCAGATGGGGTGCCGTTATAACCATCAGAGATGATCATCTGATCTTTTACCAGCAACGCGCCCACTTTGCGGCGTACACAATAACTGTTCTCCGCCCACGTACGAGCCATCCGCATATAGAGGTAATCCCTCTTCTGTTGCTTCTCTTCTTTCGTCATAACAGTTTAACAGCTTAACAATTTAACAGCTTACAGGCAAAATCCTTTACATCAACGCCGTCGAATGTCCCTGAAGACATCATGAGCAGCGCAGTGTTAGTATAGCTTATACCCTTCAAACGCTCCTGTAACGCTGCGCTCTCCGTAAAGACCTCCACATTTTTCGTGCCAAAAGCCTCACGGACTTCTTCTTTTGTGATCGGAGTCAGGCGTTTGTGCTCTATCACCTTCGGGTTGAAATACACAAAAGCCTCATCCGCCTCTGCCATACAATCCTTGTACTGCGGCAGAAAATCTGCCATCAGACTGCTGAAGGTATGTAGCTCCATGCAGGCAATGAGTTTCTTTTCCGGATACCGTTCGCGCACCGCATTGATGGTCGCTTTCAGTTTGCTCGGCGAATGGGCGAAGTCCTTGTAAGCCACGCTGTCCGCCGTCTCGCATATCTTCTCCAACCGATTCGACGCTCCCGTGAAAGTGCTGATCTCGCGATAGAAATCATTGGGCGCTACACCGATGCAATGACACGCCAGCATGGCTGCCTGCAGGTTTTGCATGTTATGTTTGCCGAACACCTGCATAGGCACATTCCCGTCGTAGGCATCGTATGGGACGACATGTACTCTGCTTCCTCCTCCGGGGGCGCTCATCAGTTCCTCCGCCAGGAGGCGCAGGTTCTTGTCTCCTGCATAATAAATGAATGTGTCGGAGATGGAGAGTACGAACTTACGGAAGGTATCCACGTATTGCGGGAAAGTGGGGAAGACATTGATATGATCCCACGCAATGCCTGTCAGAATGGCAATGTGGGGGTGATACCACAGAAACTTAGAGCGCAAGTCCAGCGGAGAGGTGAGGTATTCGTCGCCCTCAAAGACAGCATACTTGGCACTGTCGCTTAACCTCACCATCCGCTCAAAACCCTCTATCTGGGCACCTACCATATAGTCGGCTTCTATGCCCAGACGTTGTAACACATACAAGATCATAGCTGTCGTAGTGGTCTTGCCGTGGCTGCCGCCGACGACGATGCGGATCTTGTCCTTCGTCTGTTCGTACAGATACTCAGGGAAAGAGTAGATCTTCAGTCCCAGTTCGCGTGCTTTGACCAACTCCGGATTGTCTTCTCTGGCATGCATGCCCAAGATGACGGCATCGATGTCCTTCGTGATGCGCTCAGGGTGCCATCCCGTCTCGTCGGGCAGCAGGCCTGCTTCACGCAGGTGCGTCAGGGCAGGGTCGAAGATCTCGTCATCCGAACCTGTTACCTTATACCCGGGCTTGGAAGCCACCGCCATGGCAAGGTTGTGCATGGCGGCGCCACCGATAGCTATAAAATGAATGTGAACCATAATAGATTATAGACCGTTCGCATTGCTCTCTGATAGATTATAGACCGTTCGCTTCTATCAGCGTAACGGTCTATATTCTGTCAGCGTAGCGATCTTAATTAAACAACTTGCCGAAATCCTCGTGAGAGATCGTCTTCTCCTCGATCTTGGCTACACCTTTCACAGCCTCGTAGATCTTGTTCTCTGCCACGCGCTCTACAATACCGCGGAGCTGATCCTCTTTCTTGAGCATCTCTTGGGCGTAGTTGTCCAAGTACTGATCCTCGATGTGCATCAGACCGTACTGCATGAACTGCATACGCGCTACCTCTTTGGCATAAGCCTCTACATCCTCTTTCTCAACCTTGATCTCGTATGCCTTCATCAGCTGGTCTTTGGCCAGCTGCCATTTCAGCTGCTCTAACATTGCAGGGAACTCCTTGTCCAACTGCTCTGCCGTCATCTTCTCGTCGGTCTTGAGTACCCAGTTCTTGAGGAAAGTCTCAGGCAGTGCCACTTTCTCCATCTTCTTCATGATAGCCTCTTTGGCATCCAGACCGAATTTGTACTTCGAGTCCTCTGCCATGTTCTGCTCGAGCTCGGCCTTCACGCGGGCACGGAACTCCTTCTCGTCTTTCGGTACATCGTTGCCATAGACTTTGGCGAAGAGTTCGCCGTCGATCTTGCTTGCCTCATGACGGGTGATGGACTGGATCTCGAACGTGAAATCCGACTCCAGACTGGCTGCCTCCTCTTTGCTGATAGACAGCATCGAACTAACCTCTACCTCGCTGCCGTAAGCCTTCAGCGGGTTGAAGGTGATGATATCGCCTTTTTTAGCTTTGGCGAACAGCTTCTGCTGTTTCTTCTCCTTCATGTATTGAGGATTCAGGATAGCGTTCTCTTTTACGATACCGCCTTCTTTCTGCTCGGTCAGAAGACCACGCAGTACGTCGCCTTCTTTCACATCCTCTACCTCTACATACTCGCCGAAACGATCTGCATAGCTCTGTACCTGCTTGTCAACCATCTCGTCGGTAACATCGATGGTGTAGTAGGTCAGTTTGTTCTTGCCGTTCAACTTGGCATCGAACTCAGGGGCTACGGCGATGTCGAATGCAAAAGTGAAGGTGTCCTCGTTGTCCAGGTCGATATTCTTGGTCAACTCGTCATTGGGCATCGGATCGCCCAGTACGTGCAGATCCTTCTCCTCAATGTACTTCTGCAGGTTCTCACCTACCAGGCGGTTCAGTACGTCTGCCAGAACGCCTTTGCCATACATTTTCTTTACCAAGCCAAGTGGTACCATGCCGGGACGGAAGCCCGGGATCTGTGCCTTCTGGCGGATTTTCTTCAGCTCCTGCTGAACGGTCTCTTGATAGTCTGCCGGCTCGATGGTGATACTGAGCACAGCGGTGAGATCCTTGATCTCTGATTGTTCAATCTTCATAAATAATATAATTTAATTTTTCAAATCTTCAAATCCTCAAATTGCTTATGCGCGTCCTGCGCGTTTGCGCTCCAGCTCGTCAAGGATGATCTTGCGGATACGCATCGACTGCGGCGTTACCTCTACATACTCATCCTCCTTGATATACTCCAAAGCCTCCTCCAGACTCATCTGAACCGGTGGCGGCAATGTGGCTTTGTCGTCTGCCGACTTGGAACGCATGTTAGTCAGCTTCTTGCTCTTGGTGACATTGATGACGATGTCGCCCTCCTTGGCATTCTCGCCCACTACCTGACCGGCATAGACCTCCTCCTGCGGATAGATGAAGAACTTGCCGCGATCCTGTAGCTTGTCCAGAGCATAGGCATACGCTGTACCGGATTCCATCGCAATCAGCGACCCGTTGGTACGCTTCTGTATCTCGCCCTTCCATGGCTGGAACTCCAGAAAACGGTGTGCCATGATAGCCTCACCGGCACTCACGTTCATCACATAAGTACGCATTCCCATGATACCACGGCTCGGAATAGTGAACTCCAGATGCACACGGTCGTTGACCATCTCCATCTTGGTCATCTCGCCTTTGTGGGTGGAGACAAACTCGATGATCTTGCCCGAGCACTCTTCCGGAGTGTTGACTGTCAGAGACTCTACCGGCTCGCATTTGACGCCGTCAATCTCTTTGACAATCACCTGCGGCTGACCCACTTGCAACTCGTAACCCTCGCGGCGCATGGTCTCAATCAGTACACTCAGGTGCAGTACACCGCGGCCGAACACACGCCAACTGCTCTCTTCTGCGCCTTTCTCCACACGCAGAGCAAGGTTCTTCTCCAGCTCTTTGTTCAGTCGCTCCTGTATATGGCGGCTCGTTACGAACTTGCCCTCCTTGCCGAAGAACGGACTGTCGTTGATGCAGAAGGTCATCGACATCGTCGGCTCGTCGATGGCAATAGGCTTCAATGCCTCAGGTGCTACGGCATCGCAGACCGTGTCACCGATCTCGAAACCGTCAATACCGATCATGGCGCATATATCACCGTTCTTCACTACATCGGTCTTCACATGACCCATGCCGGAGAAGGTGTGCAACTCCTTGATCTTGGTCTTGACCATCGTACCGTCTTTCTTTGCCAAAGTGACTGTCTGTCCGTCCTTGAACTCTCCGCGATGCACCCTGCCGATGGCTATTCGGCCTACATAGGGATTGTAATCCAGCGAAGTGATCAGCATCTGCGGTGTGCCCTCGTTCTCTTTCGGAGCCGGGATATACTCTACGATGGCGTCCATCAATGCCGTCAGGTCATTTGTCGGCTTGCGCCAGTCGGTGGACATCCAGCCGTTCTTGGCACTACCGTAGATAGTCTGGAAATCCAGCTGATCATCGGTGGCGTCGAGGTTCAGCATAAGGTCAAACACCTCTTCTTGCACCTCGTCAGGACGGCAGTTGAGTTTGTCTACTTTGTTGATCACCACAATAGGCTTGAGGTTCAACTCCAATGCCTTCTGCAGCACAAAGCGCGTCTGGGGCATCGCTCCCTCGAAAGCATCTACCAGCAGCAGTACGCCGTCTGCCATATTCAGCACACGCTCCACCTCGCCTCCGAAGTCCGCGTGACCCGGAGTGTCGATAATGTTGATCTTCGTGCCCTTGTAGTCGATGGCTACGTTCTTGGCAAGGATCGTGATTCCACGCTCCCGCTCCAGGTCGTTGTTGTCCAAGATCAACTCTTTGGGTTGGTCACTAAACTCTGATTGCTGACGGCTCACTACATTAGCCGTGTACAGCATCTTGTCAACCAAGGTCGTTTTACCATGATCGACATGCGCAATAATTGCTATGTTTCGTATATTCTGCATAATTCGGTTTGTATCTGCCTGCACGCCTTGTGTACGTACTCACGAGCGCACACTCGCGCAAAATAGCCCGCAAAGATACAAATTATTGTGGATATACGCAAATTTTTTTTTCTTTTGCTTGAGAATTGGGGCAGAATAGCCCTGTTTTAGTCTATTATCAGACTGGGAGCAATGTAAACGGCTATCAGGAGAAGCCAGTAGATCAGAAATACGATGCCGCGGTGAACGGAGTCTTTCTGGCGGTAGAAGATTGTACCTAATCCGGTAAGCAAAGCCAGCACTACCGGTACTACCCTCAGCGGCAGAGTAGGCCATACGCACATCACTACTACCGGTACGTAGAACAGCGAGCAGAGCATTAGCACCGTGCGCTGGCGGATGCTTTCGCGCTCGGAGCGCACTACGGCAAAAATGAAATAATACAACCCTAATCCGGCAAGCACTACCGGCATGAGCCACTCCTCTGCATCGACCACCTCGAATATCCAGTGACGGTCAAGTATCCCGGCATAGGGGTTTTGCATCCATCCTTGCCAAATAGCCAGACCGACATACAGAGCAAACGTGCCTATGGCGATAAGCGTTGCCAGCAGTGTCCTGAAATTGAATGACGACAGCAACATATAGGCAATCCAAATCCCCGGTACCAGCCAGATGATATCAGGTATCAGCAGGGAGGAAAGAAGCATTATCAAGGTGGCTGTAAAAGCGTCACGGGTAGAGTCCTTTTGTCTGAATCCGCGGTATAGAAGTGCCACTAATCCGATCAGTACCAGAACCACCAATTGGGCTTTCCATCCGGTGTGGAGCGACGGGAAAACGGCCATGGCACCCATATACAGCACAGCCGGCAGGTAGTCCAGGTCGTGCACAATGGTAGTCTCCCTGAAGAAGAAAACCATCAGCGATGCAGCCAATCCGGCAAAGAGAAGAGTGACAATCACTTCTCCTGTCGGCTGTGACCCCATCGAGATGAGCCATGGAACACACTCCCCCGCCAATAGCAGGATAGCTATCGGCAGGGGAAGTTGCGTGATATGTTTCAATATCTGAAACACAGGTTTTGTGGACTCTTTTTATACAATAAATCCTTACTCGATAAAGCCCTTGCGGCGGAGCAGGTGTTGCGGGTCGGCTGCTTTGCCGCGGAACTCCTCATACAACTCCTGTGCATCGCGGGTACCGCCTTGCTCTAAGAGATGACGGAAGCGCTTGGCTACCTCAGGGTTGGTGATATCCCCGGTCTCTTTGAATGCTGCGAAAGCGTCTGCGTCCAGCACAGCCGACCATGTATAGCTGTAATAGCCTGCCTCGTAACCGGTGGTGAAAATATGGTTGTAGAAGGTAGGACGATAGCGGACAATAATCTCATCGATCATACCCATCTTCTGCAGGCTCTGAGCCTCAAAGGCATTGACATCCAGACCTTCGGCGGTGGTCAGCTCGTGGAAGTCCATATCGAGGATGGAAGCCGAGAGAAGTTCGGTGGTCACAAATCCCTGGTTGAACTTGCCGGCATCGTTGATCTTCCGGATCAGGCTGTCGGGAATAACCTCGCCAGTCTCATAATGGCGCGCATACGTGCGGATGATCTCCGGCTCGTAGCAGTAGTTCTCCATGAACTGGGACGGCAACTCCACGAAATCACGCGGGGTGTTGGTGCCGCTCAGAGTCTTGTAGTGCGCCTTTGACAGCAAGCCGTGCAGCGCGTGCCCGAACTCATGGAACAAGGTCTCTACATCGTCCATCGACAGCAGCGAAGGATTGCCTTTGGTGGGCTTGTTGAAGTTACCTACGTTGATGATCACCGGACGGTGGTCCACTCCTTCGGCATCGATGTATTGCGACATTATATTATTCATCCACGCACCCGGACGCTTGCCTGCGCGGGGGAAATAGTCGGTATAAAGAATACCTACCAGCGAACCGTCCGCTTCGGTCACTTTGAAGACTTCTACCTCCGGGTTATACACCGGCATGTCTTCCAGCTTCTCGAAGTTTATACCATATAACTTATGCGCCAGATCGAAAGCGCCTTTGCGGACATTGTTCAACTCGAAGTAGGGCTTCAGTTCCTCTTCATTCAGGTCGTATTTCTCCTTACGCAGTTTCTCGGTGTAGTACCACCAGTCCCACGGCTGCAGTTTCTCGCCAGGAAAATCTTTCTCCAGCATCTCCTGCAGGGCTGCGGCTTCGCGTTTGGCTGCAGCCAGTGACGGCTCCCATACGGAAGCCAGAAAAGCATCTACCGTCCGGTGGTCTTTTGCCATGCAGTCTGCCAGAATGTAATCCGCAGGGTTGTCATAACCGAACATCTTGGCTTTCTCTATGCGGAGTTCCATCTCGCGGACGATAACGGCTTTGTTGTCGTTTTCGTTGTCGTGATTGCCACGGGTGGTGTAAGCTGTCAGCAACTCTTTGCGCAACTCTCTGTTCTCGCAGTACTGGAGCACCGGTGTGAAACTGGTACGCTTCGGGGTGAACATCCATTCGCCTTTGTGGCCGGCTGCCTCAGCTTCCTCGGCAGCTGCGGCTTTGGCGCTCTCCGGCAGACCTGCCAGTTGCGCCTCGTCTTTGACGAAATACTGGTATGCGTTGGTCTCGGCAACTACGTTATTGCCGAACTTCAGGCTCAGCAGACCCAACTCCTTGTTAATCTCCATCAGTCGTGCTTTCTGCTCTGGCGGAAGGTTGGCTCCGTTGTTCACAAACGACTTGTAGGTCTCTGTCAGCAGGCGCATCTGCTCTGCGTCCAGACCCAGACTATCCCGCTGCTCATACACCGCCTTCACGCGTCCGAAAAGGGTGTCGTTGAGCAGAATACCGTCGCTCAGGTCACTGAGCATCGGCGAGATCTGTTCTGCCAGTTCGTTCATCTCGTCATTACCGTCTGCTTCCAGCACGTTGAAGAACACGCCTTGCACCTTGTCCAACAACATTCCGGAGCGGTCCAATGCCTCAATGGTGTTGGCGAAGGAGGGTGCCTCCTCATTCGTGTTGATAGCCGTGATCTCAGCTTTCTGCTGACGGATAGCCTCCTCAAAAGCAGGCATGTAGTGTTCTAATTTCACCTTGTCGAACGCCGGTACTCCGTAAGGAGTGTTCTGTTCCGTCAATAAGGGATTTTCTTCTGTCTTGTTGCACGCCATAAGCGAAACGAGCGCTAAGCTCATCATAATTAGTTTTTTCATATACTTGTTGTTTAGATCTTCACATTCTTGCGCATTGACTCCCGGATGCGTCTTCTGAGATCAGCCGACTCGGTATCCACCTTACGGTGCCAGATCGGGCGGAAGTCTTTGGCGAACTTGCACTTGGCGAGTTTGATCTTCAGGTTATCCATGTCGCCTGAGACATTCACGCCAAGGTAAATCGGCTTGAGCACATTGATATCGTAATCAAACGTCATGTTGGTGTTATGCCTTCCGCCCATGGCTACCATGTAGTTGTCCATCTGCACGCAGAACGGATAGACATCTATCTCGTTCTTATAGACGGTCAGTTCGGCATTTATGGAGTCGATCTTGTTTTCCGTTTTCTTGCTGAACAGCAGTAGTTTGCTGATTTTGGCGAAGGTCTCTCCGTCCAGTACCACAAGGTCTTTGCCGGCCAGCGAAGCGGCGCCGCGAAGGGTGCTCATCTTCGGCTCGTACTTCTGGTTGAGATAAGTCTCTGCTGCGAGGTGGAACTCGGCATTGCCTTTGAAACTGTTGAGCATAGGAACCATTTCTCCAACGGTAGGGATCATGGCTATCAGCGTGTCGATATCTACATCTAACATATGGTAGTCCATACCCAGATAGAGGTGGTTGCGCCGCGGAGTCTTGTACATTGCAGTCAGTTGCAGCCGTGCCGCGTTACATACAAAGCCCATCTCCTCCAAGGCCAAGATGCCGTTTCGGACATACACTTTGCCTTTGAGGTTGTGTACCTGCTCGGTGAAGACATCGGCGGTGTTGATCTTGGTGTTCAGTGCCAGATCCACATCCGTCGGTACGAGGAACGGACCCTCTTCTGTCTTCGCTGCCTCTTTCTTCTCAGGCTCGGCGGATTTCTCCTCTTCGCTGCCTTCTTCGGCGGAGAACATTGCCATCAACTCATTGACATCGGTGTAGTCGCTCACGAAGTCCAGTTCGCCTTGGAGCACACCTTTGCCGTCCATCCATTCGCCGATGTTGTTCACTTTGCCCGACAGTGCAAAATCCGAACTGCCCAAGTGTACCTGCGAGCGGTTGATGACGAAGATACGGTTGGAGTACGAGAAGTCGATGGCAGGTATCTCTATCGGATAGGTGAATGCGCCTAACTCCACGTAACCCTTCTGCAGGTTGACATCCAGTTTAGGGTTCCATTGCAGCAGTATCTTCTTGGCTTTCTCGTTGTAGTGCGCCTGTGCTTCCATCGCAAAGGCTGCGGTCTTGGCTTTCAGCGTCTCGCCTTTCTTCACTTCCATTGCGGTAGTGCTCATCGTGGCTTTCATCTTGGGACGCTGTTTCTGGTTCTTCTCGCTACTAATGCCGGCAGTGATATTCGACTGTTGCAGCTCCGCCTCTATGTCGGTGTAGTTACCGCTGAGTCTGGCGAAGTCGAGGTCGGCGTTGATGGTCGGCAGCGTGGTGGTGTCGTTGAGGTCGTAATCCATCGTGGCGGCGAGTCTGGGTGTGTTGACCTCCGCTGCCACGGTGTCACCCATCGAAGCTGTCAGTTTCGGGGTGTTCAGTTTGGCATTCATATGCAGCAGTCCGCTGCGTTGCGGGTCTTGGTGCATATGTGCCGTGAGGCGGGTCTGCTGCAGTGCCGCTTGGATGCCGGTGTAGTCGCCTTCCACGGCTTGGGCATCGAGGGTGGCATCCACCACAGGCATTGCCTTCTTGGCTTTGGTGTCATATACGGCTTTCAGACCAAGAACCGGTTGTTTCATCTTGGCGGACATACTGTCGTTCCGGGCTTTCAACTCGTCTTGGCACGCCAATCCGATATTCGCCCGGATGGTAGAGGAGGCAAGGATATTATTGGTCTCAATCTTAAGATCGGTCTTGCCCGCCCCGGCTTTGAGGTCTGCCATCTTGGCATCGATGCTGCGCATCTTTAGTTGTGCGCCTAACCAGCGATAGACGGCGTCGGACGGTTTCTCGTTGGGGATGCGGAAGCGTAACTCGCTCTCCGGCAGTTCGGCATGGATGTCATCCATGTCCACCACCAGACGGTTTATGTCCGCTTTGCCGTCCACATAGTGCCCGCGGGGCATATCTACTTTCGTCAGCTCCGATAGCCTTGCTTTGACCTGCACATCCGCTGCGGCTTTGCCTTTGACTTTCAGGTTCTTTGGCATGAAGTACGCGAAATCGGGTATGTTGGCTTTCGCCTTTACCTGACCTTCTATCATCGGGTCTCCGAGCAGTTCGGTGATGTCGGCTTCCGCCTCTATGTGCGACTGCTTGGTGTCGGCTGCCAGTTCCGCCGAAGCCGTAGAAGCCAGCGAGTCGTTGAGGTCAAGATGGGCTACCACCCGTGCGGCTATATTCTCTGCCTTGTATGGCATCTTGGCGTATTGTCCTTCGCCGTCCTCCAATACCGCTTCGGCATCCACAACGGGCATTACCGAGTCGGCATACACTCCGTAAGCGTGTGCGTCCAGCGAGAGTTTCCCGTCCACGGAGATGTCTTTGAGCAGCGCGGTGTACTGCTCCGGCACCAGTGCCAGGATGTCGGCTATCTGCCATTTCTTGGCTTGTACCTTGGCGTCCATCCGGATACTGTCGCCTATCTGCGCCCAGCCGTCAATGCCCAGAGCCAGGTCTTCTACCCGCACTTCGGCGTCGCGTAATTGGAAATACATGCTGTCCAAGTGCACGGCACACGGCAGGTCAATCTCTATCTTGGCATCGGTGGCATACGCCGTCTCCTGCATCTTGGCGGAGACAGCCAGGGTCTTCAGTTTCAGCCGTATATCATCCCAGCTGTCAATCTCGGCATCGAACCCGAAACCGTTTATCGACGCTTCTATCGAATCTTTGCGGTCCACGAAAGTCAGGCGGTTGCTTGCCATCATGGCGTTGTCCACATGGATCTCGTCAAACGGCAGGTTCAGTCCTTCCGTGTCTTCTTCGGTAGTGGTGTCTTCCGGCAGGGCGAACACATCCCAGTTGCCTTTGCCGACAGAGTCGATGTAGATATTCGCCTGCACATCTTTGAGCGTCAGGGCACGGATGTCCAGTTTGTTGTCATTGAGAAACGCCATAAGGTCTATCGTTGCCACCACTTCGCCGGCGGAGAGCAGGGTGTCGCTCTGCGCGCCTTCTACGGGATTGACGATAGAGAGACCGTCTATCCTTACTCCGAACTCAGGGAAGGAGGAGAAGAAAGTCAGGTCGATGTCGCCCAACTCATGCGGTACGGTGACATACTCTTTGGCTACATCCCGTACGATAGGCGTCAGTTTGTCCGGCGTCACTACCACCCATACCATCACCGACGCAGCGATCACTACTACCGCTACGATACTCGCCAATGTAATGCCTATAATGACTAATGCGCGTTTCATCTTGGACTATTTTTTAGTTCTTTACTGTTACCACTTTCTGGAACTTGAAGGTGATAGCCTTATGCTCTTTCTCGTAGTACTCAAGGTCGGTGTCGGTCAGTTTGGTAACGACATATGTCTTGGGAATCTCCGCGCCGCCGTTGTCCATGAGGTGGATCTCGGTGAGGTTACCTGTTTTCTCCAAGAGGTATTTGAACCAGCCGTTGCCGTATTTCTGCAGGTCGGCTTCGAAGATGTCTTCCGCTTCGTCCCACTCGCGGCCGTACAGGTATCCCGCTTCGTCCGATTGCTCGGTGGTGAAACGGACATAATGCTGGGTGTTGTTCTCTTGCCAGAGCCCCTGCAGGTCGGCTACACGGTATTCGGGATCGTTGTTGCCGATCATCGAACAACTTGCCATGGCGATGCCTAACACCGCAATGAGCAGAAATCTGAATGTCTTCATTTTATGCTTTTTTGATAGTTATCTGTATTGTTTGTCCTTCAATCTCTATCCGGTGGTCGCTGACTAACGAGGGTTGCAGGCTGATTTCCGTAGCCAGCACTTGCGAGCGGATATACTCGCCGCAATGGAGTACGGCATTGTGTATCTTCTCGTTGTCCTCAAGTTCCACAGCGATGCGGTCGGTTATCTCCAGACCGGAAGACTTGCGGAGGTTCTGGATACGGTTTATCAATTCGCGTGCCAGACCTTCTTCTATCAGTTCGTCGGTCAGTTCGATATCCAATGCCACGGTCAGAATACCGTTGTTGGCTACCAGCCAGCCCGGCATGTCTTCCGTGAGGATTTCCACGTCCTCGGGGATAAGGGCATAAGCCCCTTCCGACTCCCCCTGAAGGGGGAGAGAGATGGTGAATGTGCCCTCTTTTTCCATTTTGGCGATGTCGTCTTGGGACATGGCGTTGATAGCGGCGGCGAGGGCTTTCATGTTCGCTCCTACTTTCTTACCGAGCACTTTGAAGTTAGGCTTGATCTTCTTGACCAGTTTGATCTCGCTCTGTTCGGCAGGTACGATCACCAGTTCCTTTACGTTCACTTCGCTCTTGATCAGACCTGCTACGTGCAGCAGGGCGTCCGTCGTCTCTTGATCGGGAGTCGGGATAACCGCCTTCTGCAGCGGTTGTCGCACGTTCTTCTCGGCGCGTTTGCGGAGCGAGAGGATGGTGGAAGTAGCCTGCTGGGCGAGGTACATCTGGCGCTCCAGGGTCTTGTCGATGAGTGTCTCATCGGCTTTGGGCCAAGTGCTCAGATGCACGGATTGTTCTCCTTGTTCGCTGACAGCGGTCAAGTCCCGATAGAGACGGTCGGCATAGAACGGCGCATTGGGTGCCATCAGTTGGGCGACGGTCTTGAGGCAGGTGTAGAGTGTGGTGTATGCCGCCTTCTTGTCGGCATTCATTCCGCCGCCCCAGAAACGCTTGCGGTTCAGACGCACGTACCAGTTGGAGAGGTCGTCCTGTACGAAATCGGATATAGCGCGTCCGGCTTTTGTCGGTTCGTAGGCTTCGTATGCCTCGGTGACCTCTTTGACGAGGGAGTTGAGCTTGCTCAAGATCCACAGGTCAATCTCGCTGAAAGCTGACGGCTGAACGCTGACAGCTGACGGCTCCCAACCGTCCACATTGGCGTAGAGGGCAAAGAAGCCATAGGTGTTATAGAGGGTTCCGAAGAACTTACGGCGCACTTCGTCCACGCCTTCGGGATCGAACTTGAGGTTCTCCCACGGACTGGAGTTGGTGAGCATATACCAGCGTACGGGGTCGGCACCGTAGGTGTCGAGTGCGCCGAAGGGGTCAACGGCATTGCCAAGACGTTTGGACATCTTGTTGCCGTTCTTGTCCAGCACAAGTCCGTTGGAGATGACGTTTTTGTATGCCACCTTGCCTTCGATCATGGTGTGGATGGCATGCAGGGTGAAGAACCATCCGCGGGTCTGATCCACGCCTTCCGAGATGAAGTCGGCGGTGCGTGGGAGATCGGCGTTTTCGAAGGGGTAGTGGTTCTGTGCATACGGCATGGCGCCGGAGTCGAACCATACGTCGATGAGGTCCAACTCGCGCTTCATCGGTTTGCCGGACGGGGATACTAACACAATGCTGTCCACGTACGGGCGGTGGAGGTCGATCACTGACGGATCGTAGTTGGCTTTGGAGTAGTCGCCCGGTTTATGGTTCGGCCACGGGTTGGCTTTCATGAAACCGGCTTTGACGGATTTGTCTATCTCGGCAAAGAGTTCGGCGATGGAACCGATACATATCTCTTCCTGTCCGTCTTCGGTGCGCCAGATAGGAAGCGGTGTGCCCCAGTAGCGTGAACGGGAGAGGTTCCAGTCGTTGAGGTTCTCCAGCCATTTGCCGAAACGTCCAGTACCGGTGGATTCCGGTTGCCAGTTGATGGTCTTGTTGAGGGCGATCATCTCCTCGCGGGCTTTCGTCGAGCGGATGAACCATGAGTCTAACGGATAATAGAGGACGGGTTTGTCTGTACGCCAGCAGTGGGGGTAGTTGTGGATATGTTTCTCGCTCTTGAGGAGCCGTCCGTCGGTTTTCATCTCCAGACAGAGATGGAGGTCGAGCGACTCGGCTTTGGCGGCTGCGACTTCATCGTATTTGCCGTTGACGGTGAACTGCGGATCGTAGGCGTTCTTGACCCAACGTCCGGCGTAACGGCGGTAGAGTTCGTCGTTGACATTGGCTTTGTACCACTCTTCGTCGAGATCCTCGATATTCCAGTATTTGCCGGTGAAATCCACCATCGGGCGGGGTCCGTTGGCTTTGGTCTGCATATAGAGTCCCGGCACGCCGGCTGCATCGGCTACTTTCTTGTCGTCAGCACCGAACGTAGGTGCAATATGCACGATACCCGTACCGTCCTCAGTAGTGACATAATCACCCGGAATAACGATATAGGCTTTCAGCTTTCGGCCTTCAGTATTCAGATTCCGGCGGTCAATGGGGTTGACCCATGGGAAGAGTGGTTCGTACTCCAAGCCGACAAGGTCTGCGCCTTTGCCGCGCCAGACGATTTTAGGGGTTTGCGCTTCGCTGTTGGAAGTTGTTTGCGCTTCGCTGTTGGAAGGTTGCGGGCACAATTCTTTCAAATAAGCACTCAAGCGCGCCTCGGCGAGGATAACATGGTCGCCTGCAGGGGTCTCCACTTCTACGTAGTCGATCTTCGGGCCAACGCAGAGGGCGGTGTTAGACGGCAAAGTCCAAGGCGTAGTGGTCCAGGCGATGAGATAGGTGGCTGCGTTGTTTGACAGTTTGAAGTTGTTTGAAGTTGTTTGAAGGTTTGAAGTTGTTTGAGAGTTTGAAGTTGTTTGAAGTTGTTTGAGTTTGAACTTCGCGGTGCAGGTGAGGTCTTTGACATCGCGGTAGCAGCCGGGCTGGTTGAGCTCGTGCGAGGAGAGACCTGTACCGGCAGCCGGCGAATACGGCTGGATGGTGTAACCCTTGTAGAGATAGCCTTTCTTGTATAGCTCTTTGAGCAGATACCAGAGGGTCTCGATATACTTGTTGTCGTAGGTGATATAGGGGTTATCGAGGTCCACCCAGTAGCCCATCTGTTTTGTCAGTTTGGTCCACTCGGCGGTGTATTTCATGACCTCGCGCCGGCATGCGGCGTTGTATTCGTCCACGGAGATCTTCTTGCCGATGTCCTCTTTGGTGATACCGAGCATTTTCTCCACGCCCAGTTCCACCGGCAGTCCGTGGGTGTCCCAACCGGCTTTGCGGCGTACCTGATAGCCCTGCATGGTCTTGAAGCGGCAGAAGGTGTCTTTGATGGTACGTGCCATCACATGGTGGATACCCGGCATGCCGTTGGCGGAAGGAGGTCCTTCGAAGAACAGGAAGGGTGTGTGTCCCTCGCGTGTCTCAACACTTTTTTCAAATAGTTTCTCTTTCTCCCATTGTGCCAGTACTTCGGCGCTCAGTTGCGGGAGGTTGAGTTGTTTGTATTCGTTAAAATGTTTCATTATATATTATTTTTATATGCGTCCGTACACAATTGCCGAAAAATAGCGTGCAAATATACAACATTTTTTGCATATATGCAAATAATTATACGATTTTTCTTAAAAATGTCACTTTTATTTGCGTGTTTCAAAAAAAATCCGTATCTTTGCAGTTTGTAAGGCGTGAAAAACACATTTTAACGCGCAGAACCTACCAAAAAACACTCTCCTTTGCCAGCCGCTGAGGACGGATTACATGCTGAAAAGGCGTGCCGTTTGGGGTATATATATAATAATGTATACGCACGCGTGGGGAGAAGTGAAATGGGAGAGGGGAGAGGTGAGAGGATAGAAAAGATCTTTGACATAGTGAGTACTTGTAGAAATGAAAAGAGAACCCGACAATTCATTAAGCCTTTTGGTATCAAAAATTCAAGTAAATTTGTTTTTTTCACCCAAAGTCTTGCATATTCCAAAAATTTTTGGTAGTACTTCGGCACGCCCCTTCCCTTACGGGTGGGTTCCCTCCGAAGGTACGATCGCACTTTCGTGCGAATAAACAAGCCTTTTGGTATCGAAAATTCAAGTAAATTTGATTTTTTCACCAAAAGTCTTGCATATTCCAAAAATTTGTTGTACCTTTGCAGCGACAAAGGTAACGAACAAAGAAAGGAGGTTGATATGCAAGCAACAATAGGAGCCAATCAGTATGAACGAATGACAGTACATGTTCCACGCAAAGAAGCGAGAAAGTTTAGAGCAGTAGTAAAGGCACTTGGGTTTGAGATAGAAAAGAAGTGTAGTCTTGATAGAGCGTTGGAAGATGTAGAGGCCGGACGTGTACGCTCATGGTCTTCTGCCGAGGAAATGTTTCAGGCTTTAGGTATTTGAGGAAGATACTCCGTTCGAATCCATGTCCACGATCATTATCTATAAGCAACAATTCCGAAAGGGGTTGTTGCTTTTGCATGTACTCATTATGCCAATAAATTAGAGTTGAGTGTTGAGAGTTGAGTGTTGAGAGAAGCAGATTAACGAAAAAAGACATGAGTCAAGAAACAAGCATCCAATTATTCGAGAATGCAACAATTCGTGTTGCATGGGACGACGAGGCGGAGAAATACTTCTTCTCTGTCGTGGATGTCATCGCAGTGTTAACGGAAAGCGCAAACCCGCAAACTTATTGGCGTGTACTTAAAAAACGTCTTTCAGATGAGGGATTTGAAACCGTTACAAATTGTAACGCTTTGAAATTACCAGCTGCAGACGGGAAAATGCGTCTGACAGACGTCGCTGACTTGGAGCAGATTCTGCGTATAGTGCAATCTGTTCCGAGTAAAAAAGCAGAGCCGTTGAAACGCTGGCTGGCGCAAGTAGGAAGCGAACGTATCCAACAAATGATAGATCCGGAATTGGCAATTCAACAGGCAGTCGCGGATTATAAGAAACAAGGTTATTCGGACAAATGGATTGCAAATCGTGTTAAATCAATAGATGCCCGTAACGAGTTGACGAATGAGTGGAAGCGTTCCGGGATGCAAGAAGGACGTGACTTTGCAATATTGACTGATTTAATTACGAAGGCATGGAGTGGAAAGACGACCAAGGAGTATAAGAAATTCAAAGGTCTGACAAAAGAGAACTTGCGCGATAATATGTCCACTATAGAATTGGCTCTGAATACGTTGGCAGAGGCATCCACAACAGAGATATCAAAACGCAAGAATCCTCGGACAATGCAGCAAAACATGCAGATAGCTAAAGAAGGTGGTAATGTGGCAAAAGCGGCGCGCAATCAGTTGGAAGCGACTATCGGAGAGAGTGTCGTATCACCTATAAAAGCAAGTGACTACATTCGTCCGATAGAAGAAGGAAAGGCAAAAGAACTGCCATTTGAAAACGAATCTGAACAAACACAGAAACCATAACATAAAACACAAAAACACTATGAAGAACACTTACTTTTCTGTAAAACCGGGTGCGAAGGGCTCCGAATTCTACGGGGGGGGTAATTCGCAAGGTTTAAGTGACAAAGGGACAAAGTACCAAGGGACAAGGGACGAGGGACAATGGGACCAAGTACTAAGTGACCAAGTACCAAGTACTAATTACCGAACAACGTCGGTAGAATGTCCCGGAAATCACCCTGTAATCACCCTGTTATCACCCCGTAATCACCCCCTTTTAGGTAGTGATGGACAGGTAGTAACTGATAGAGGAGAGGTTTTAGCTGATAGAAGAGGTGTTTTAGCTGATAGAAGAGGTTTTTTAGCTGAGAGAAGAGGTGTTGTCGCAATGATGCGACAAAAATGCATGATGTGGAAGTATGTTGCCTGCATGCTGATGGTTCTCGTACTCGGCATAGTCAACGCGTGGGGAGCGGATATAAATGATTATGCAACTGGCTTTGAGACGACTACAGATAGTTGGTCTAAAGATGGAGGAACGGCTGGAGTATTAACTCGTTTTGCTCGAACTGGAACAGGTGGTGCTTGGCATGCATCTAATACGACAACAGCCAGCGATAAAAGAGTAAAATTGGCGATAGGTACCACATCTGGAGCAAAAGAAACAACATACCAACACGTAATAGGATACGTACGTAAAGGAGTTGGAACCTCTAATACTTTAACAACAAAAGTGGAAGTATATGTTGGCTCTTCCTTAGGGATGTCAGACGCTCTTACTCTATCAACAAGTTGGCAGCGTATTTCGTATTCTAAAAATAAAACATCGGCATGGAGTAGTTCTGCAACACAAATTAGGTTCACAACTAGTTTCTCAACCTCTAAGGCAGATACTGTTTATTTTGATGACTTAATTTGGTATTCAAATACTTCTGCTACAATTGACTTAGATAGACCGGGTCGTGCTACAAATGCATCAGCAACGACATCATCCATCACTTGGAGCGAAGGCTCGGATACGGGAACTGGTGCAACGGGAGTGCAAGCAACGTATATTTGGCATCGAACTAAAGGCTCTGGAGAAAACGGTTTGACGCTTAATGACCAAGGAATTTATTCACCCACTACAACTAAGCTCGGTCCTATTAACGACCAGTCAGGTAACTGGACATTGATAGACTCTATCGCAGGAGGAACACTAACAGCGTTCGGCACCTATATAGCAGGAGACAATTATGCCATCGTTCACCGCGATTTAGCATATAACTATTCTACGCCGACTTATGTTACCGTTGCTGCCGGTGGTGGTTGCGGTTCAACGGAGCAGGCGACATTGACCTTGTCATCGAGCAGCGGAACTATTTGCGGAACGGGAACGACGACGTTTACCGTAAGCGGCGGTTCGGGAACAGGCGCGCTGTCGGTTTCTTCGTCAGCTCCAAGCAAAGCCACGGCTTCTATCTCAGGTTCGACCGTGACGGTAACGGGTGTGGCTGCCGGTAGTGCTACTATCACAGTTACCAAAGCTTGTGATGCGACATATGCGGAAAAAACGGCTACTTATGCCGCTACGGTGGCTGCCGTTCCTACTGCCAATGCCGGAGCGGACAAGACGACCGAACCCGGTACGGGTGTCGCCCTCGCTGCTACGGCTGCGGCAAGCGGATGCACAGGCGCATGGACAATCGTATCCGGTCCGAACACGGCGATAAGCCAGTTGAGCAGCACTTCCTCGGAAACGGCTACCTTCACCCCGACCGTAGCAGGCACTTATACCCTGCGCTGGACGGTAACCAACAGCACCTCCGGCTGTTCGGCATCCGACGACATGACCGTAACAGCGGCTGTTGCTCCTTCTGGTCCTTCGACCTCAGCAGACGATCCCGGAGCAACGGGAGAGATAACCTTTGAGAGTTGGACAAGTTTAACAAAAGGACAAAACTATTGGAAAAACGGTATTAAGTTTTGGCCATATGCAGATTTAACATCGATAAACAATGGTTCGTTTACGGCGGCCGTACCTGTACATGGTTATAATGAGAATATTACAGCCGGTAGCGGTTGGGGGTCCTATACGATGTCCGGATTGACAACATATGCACATTTTGCAATGGGTATAAGTGTCACATCTCCGTCTGTTGTAGAAGTAATTGTTGACAATAATCAAAATAATGATGAAGAGCTTGCAAACTTAAATATAACACAAGACAATGTAGATTATGATGATGAATACACTGGTGAAAATTATACAACAGGAGATGATATTAAATCGAATGCTACTATTACGCGAGTAGATGCCGGGACGGGACGTTACAAAGTTTCTATTCCTGTTACTGCTTCTGATTTGGAGAGTTCAGATCCTTACATCATTAAGTTATCTGCTGCAACTTGGGAAGATCCTTGTGCTTTCGTTTTTGAGTCGGTAACAATAGTGCCATCGACGAAGGACTATACCGTAACTGCAGTAACGAGTACGGGAACGGATACGTACGGAACGGTCGTTGCCGAGGATGAGGCTTTGGATGAAGACGAGACGACGACTATTACAGCCACACCGGCTACCGGTTATCAAGTAACCAGTTGGGCAGTGAGTGGAACCGGCGCCAGCATCAGTCCGAACGGTGCAAGCAATAGTAACACCACTACACTTACTATGGGTACGGCAAATGCCAGAGTGACTGCTACGTTTGGTCCGAAAAGCTATACCATTTCATATAAAGATCAAGGGGATGTCGCGTTTAGCGGAACGCACGAGACGGGATATCCGACGAGTCATACATATGGTTCGGCAACGGCATTAAAAAAGGCGACGAAAACAGGCTATGCGTTTGCAGGATGGTATACAACGAGTACTTGTACCGGCGATGCCATCACCTCAATCGGCGCAACGGCTTATACGGCAAATATCACGCTTTATGCGCGGTGGGTTGAGCTGGATCTTCATGAGCCTGGAGTATATGAGAAACCGACAAGTGAGGGCGGTTACGGACGAGTTCTAAAACATGCAACTGTTAATGCGGAAGAACATGATTATGAAGTGTATCTGTTTACCATTGAAAACTCAAATGGATCTATTTACGCCGGACCTAAAACGAGTATCAGCGATGGTAAAGCTATGTTTACAGAAGTCGCTGCAAATACAGAAGCACAACCTTCTGACACATGGTTCTCTTTCAAGGCAGATTCGTATGCTGGTGATGAAGCAACGGTTCGCGTTGATGAATTCTCGCAACTTACGAGTACGACGGCTATAGGAGATAGTCGTTATGCGGTGTTTAAAGCATCTTCGTACCTTCGTTTACGCGTCAGTGGTTATTCGGAATTTGCTTTTATCGGACGAGATAATAAAATCGCAGACTCCAAATTATTCCGTGTCAGAATTGATGGCGTAACCCAAGACTATACGCATAATGAAACTGACAGAACCGTATTCCGATTTGATTTAGGAGATACGGGGGAGCATTTTATAGAGATTACAACAACCACCAATAACTCGAACAGGTTCCGTGGTTTCTCGCTCCGTTTGCCGGATGTGACCCGTTATACAGTAAGTGCAACGAATACGGATGGTTACGGTTCGGTTGATGTAACAAGTATCAGCAATGTGCGTTCGGGTTCCACGATTTATACGAGCAGTAATACACTGACGGTAGGTGGTACGACGGTAACAGCTACCGAAAACAGCTCAACCGCTCAGTATAGCTATGCCTTCAATAACTGGACCAAAGGTGACGGAACAGCTCTGCCGGGCACAGTAACCGGTGCAATTACCGTTCGCGCCAACTTTACGCGGACGCTGAACAGCTATACGGTGACATGGAAGAACGGTGCGACTACTTTGGAAACCGATGCCTCCGTGAATTACGGAGTTGAACCATCGTACGACGGTTCCACGCCGACCAAAGCCGCAGATGCTTTATATACCTACACGTTTAGCGGTTGGAGTCCGGCAGTGGGAGCAATAAGCGGCAATACAACCTACACCGCGCAGTTTACCGCTACGCCTAAGACGGTGGCTTATGGAGATGCAACAGTCTATGCCTACAACGACTCCAAACGTGTTGTATCCGGCACCCGCAAAACGGCAATGGAGACAGCTTTAGCAGGTTCGGACGGAGACGAGACTGCCATATCCGGTTCATTGCCTTTATTGCATTCAATAGACGGTCTGACGAGTGTTGTATTAGCAGGGAATTGTAAATCAGAGGTAAAAACTTCTTTCCCATGGTTGGGTTCGTATATCAAGATGAGGAAAGATGATACAGCAGGAACTATCACCTTTAATGTGGAAAGTGGCTATACAGGAACAGCAATTATCTATTTCTCTGCATATAGTGATTCCAAAGCAGCAACTCTTACCAACAGCGCTAACAGCGCATCTATTACATCTGACAAGAAAAGTGTAGAAACGGAGGGAAACCAGACCTCCAAGAATATTGCATTAGTGAGCGGAGCGAACACATTGACTATTTCCGTCAATAACGGTTATATCTCGCGTATTGACGTTACGTTAGGGGTTTCTTATACCCTTACTTATAATGCGAATGCCGGAGGAGATGCAGTAAGCGGTCTGCCGGATCCAGAGAATCATACAGCGGGTACCTATGCGCTGTCTTCCTCCGTTCCGACACGTTCAGGTTATATCTTCGATGGCTGGTATGAGAATAGCAGTTATACAGGAACCAGATATGCCGCAGGTGATGATTTTGCTATCAGCGCTGCCACTACGCTGTATGCGAAGTGGATAGCAGTGAGCGAGAAGTGCCAAACAATGAATACAGCATTCGCAAATTCTTATGAGGATAACCCAACGGCATCGTTCAATGGTGTGACCTATGATTTAGAGTGGTGGGATTTCGATGATGCTAATGGTCTTTTTATGCAAAAGTATGGAGATGAAGAGTCTGGATATGAAGAGCAATACGCTTTCATTGACATTGGCTCTTTAGGGTATATAAAAGAGGTGAAATTAACTGTTACTGAAATAGGCGAAACTGCAGATGAAAAAGGTATAAACTATAAATTTACTGCAACCGCTGATAATACTACTGCAGGTGCTACTATGATAGATAATATCTCCGCAGGGAGTCTATCTATTTATGCTCCAGCAGGGAACCACTCAACATTTAAGATTGTAACCTGCGGAACAAGTATTAAGATCTCGGAGATATGTATCTATTATGAGCCGTCTTGTACAGATCCGGGACTTGGATTTGAGAGTCTTTCGCTGACGAAATATACCGGAGAGTCGGTTTCTAACACATTGACCAATACGCATAATGTGGAGGTAAGCTATAGCAGTAGCAATAAGGCTGTGGCTACGGTGAACAGTAGCGGTGAAGTGACCATCACAGGTGTCGGTACTACGACTATCACTGCTACTGCGGATGCGCAAACGGTTTCGGCGGTTTCGTACTGTGCCGACGCTGCAAGTTATGACCTGACCGTTAATCCTTATACTATCACGTATAACCTGAACGAAGGCGACTGGGGCGAAGTGTCGCATAAGGGCACGTACACCAAATTCGATGATGGTTACGACCTTCCGACGCCGACGAAGACGGATTACACTTTCTTAGGCTGGTATGCGAACAGTGAGTTTACAGGCGGCCGCGTATATATCCTGCCTGCCGGCTCAACGGGCAATAAGACCTATTATGCTAAATGGGGCTCGGCAGTAACGGCTACATGGGATATTACTGACTATGAAGACGGCGAGGATGCCTTCTACAAAGGCGGTGGCGGACACCATGTGACGGCTGTGTTGGATCAAGATGCTTGGGATGATGAAAGCGGCAGTGCTGAAGACCTTGACCTCTCCGCTTCGGAAGGCGTGACGCTGAGTTCTGTTACCAAAGGTGTTTATACCAGCGGAGTGAATGATGGCAAGGCTTATGTGGAGGCTGACTTCTCTATCAGCGGAGATATTGACGAAGATGAGATTTCGTTCTTCCTGAATGTGCCTGCTACCGAAGAGTACGCCGCCGCAGAGTTGTCGAAAAAACAGACGTTAAATAATTGCCCGATAGAAGGAGGGGAAAGTAGTGTGGATGTATGGTATAATGATATTCCTACAGGAAAGACAAATACGAGTAGATTTACATTCGCAGCTGCACCAGCAGGAGGCACTAATGATGTGCAAACTTTAACTATAGCAGGAACGGATTACACGTGCGCTAAACGTTCGAGTGATTGGAATTCAACATTTACATTTACTATAGACGAAGGGAAAACGGCTTATTTATATTTCAGGATTAAAGGTACAAATACACGTGCCATAACAATAACAAATACTAGTAATTCTACATCAACAACGATCCAAAATATAGGAACTACATTTGCTACTTATACATCTGAAAGTCTTCCCGCAGGATCATATAGTGTTTCATGTAACGGCAATATACATGTTAGTATTATTGCATTGCAAGAGATTTCCGATGTCACTTCCGGTGTTCCGACGACATTGAGTTGGAGCGAAAGTTTGGCGGACAAAGAGACGGTAGATAAGCGCAATGTAGATGCAGACTTTGCTTATACCGCAACACCCAGCACGAATACCATCGGTGCTATTACGTACACTTCGTCGGATGAGAGTGTAGCAACCGTTGACGGAAACGGCAAGGTGCACATCATCAAAGGGGGTGAGACTACGATTACGGCTACCTTGGCAGAGAGCGGATGCTACACCGGTGCTGAGATCACTTATACACTGAAAGTAAAAAGCACTTGCGCGGATGTGCGGGGTACAATCGTGGCAGCCGACGGCAGTGCTATAGCAGGCAACAGCATTGAGAAAGGTGCATGTGAGACAGTGACACTCAAACTGACCGGATACACCGACGGTGCTACTATCCAGTGGAAGAAAGACGGTGAGAACATAAGCGGAGCAAATTCGGCAGAATATACTGTTCCGGCAGACGAAGCGGGTGTTTATACGGCAGTGACGAGAAAGGAATGTGATCTTACTTCCAACAGCGTTACCGTCACCTCCGCAAGTTCCACCATCGAACCGACTATCTTTGCAGATGAGTTTACGGTGAAAAGCTACCGTCCGTTCGAGTACAGACTGATGCAACTGAACGAAGGCGAGACCTGCACATTCGAGTCTGCAACGAGTTGGATTGATCAACATGACTTTAAGATTACGACCGAAGGTAATATTGTTACGATTAAGGGAGATAAAAAAATTGAGTCCATTTACGACGAGACAATAACGCTCACGATCTCCAATGGTTGTACTTCTAAAGACAAGAATATTCTCATCCACGCAACTCCCAAAAGCGCAAAGCCGATGATTGCATGGATAGCCACAGGAGACAAGGGCGTGAAGGACAATGTGCTGGCAGACCAGAGTACGAACACAAATCTCTATAAGGCTTTGGAAGCAACGGGTGAGTATGCGCTCACACCGCGCAACTGCTACTGGACAACCGATGAGAAAGAACTGATCAAAGAGTATTCACAATACGACTTGGTTATTCTGACGGACTATCCGAACAGCCGAAAAGGTCCGAACAGTGAAGACGACCGTTCGAAGAGTTACACCAACGCATTGGGTCTTCTTATCGACCGCGTGCCGATGCTGACCTTCGAGGCGTTTGTAGCCGGTTGCCCGAACTGGGGCTTGTCGTCCAACCCGAAGAACACCAACAGCACGCAGAACAGTCTGACGCTGCTCTGTAACGCAAATGACATCTTCGCTCCCAGCAACGACTTCAACGCCGGAGCAAGTGTGGCAGTAGGAACAGTCGCAGAAGTTGAAGGTCAGCAGGCATTGCAAGGCTTTGAGTTAGACGCGATGCCGAACTTCGTCTTCATTGCCAAGATCACTGACGGCGGTAGGGACTACGTGACCTGCTGCGAGAGGCAAGTAAATACCAATGCCCGAATGATGGTATTCGGTTTGAACCAAAACCTCATGAATGCCATCACCAAGACCGGAGAAGATATGGTAGCCGGATTTGTGGATTACTTGCTTATGGACGCAAACGCTTCTATCCCGGACTGCTCCGTGATCTTCAAGGGAACGGAAGGAACGGGAGGCACTGCTTGGAGTAACACCGACAACTGGGAAGGAGCAAGTCTGCCTAACCCGTACGCTTCGGTACGTATAGACGCTCCTTGTGTAGTAGGTGACGACGTGACGGCTAAAGCCGGAATGATTAAGATCCATACGGGTTCGGAGAGCGGATATACCTATACCGGTTCGCTGACCATTCAGCCGCAAGGAAGAATGATTGTAGAGAACGGGGTGTATAGGGTAGATGGTACCAATTATGCTAACTATCTGCCGACCGAGCCAAACAACTTGGTAATCAATGCAGACGCAGGCCATACGGGCGCGCTGATCTTCTCTAACCCGAGGAGAGACACCCAAGCAACCGTATATCTCTACAGCAAGGCTACCACGAGCGAGCACACCTGCTGGCAGTATGTAGGTATTCCGTTTGGCAGTCTGTCACCGGCTGTAAGTTGGTTCTACAATGCCTGGATGATGAAGTACACCACCGGTACTACCACCGGCGATGATGTGCTCTATTCATGGGAGTATATCAACAACTACGATGTGCTGAACGGCTTCCAAGGATACGCCCTGACGCAGACTGCAGCCAAGAGCTACCAGCTGCAAGGCAGTCTGGCTCCAACGACCGACAAAGTACTGGCTGTATCCAATGCCGGAGGCAACGGATGGAACCTCTACGCCAACTCGTGGACGGCTCCGATACATATCGACAAGATGGAGGCTTCCGACTTCGTCAATGCAGATGCTACCATCTATCTGTATAACACAGGTTCTCGCGCTAACTGGGACGGCTCAGCTTTGGATGAGACGGGAACTTCGACGACTGCCGGACAGTATCTGGCAGTGCCGGTAGGTCTGGCAGAGTACACAGGAACAAAGTATATCCCGTCGATGCAAGGCTTCTTCGTACAGGGGAACCATGCTTCGGCAGCCGGTTCGGTAAGGCTGCGTTACGATGCTGTGGTACGTGATACAACGGTGATGGCAGATCTGAATACTCCTCTCCGCACCCCAAGCCGAGAGAGGGTAAACCAAGAGCCGGAGCACGTGACGATGGTGGTACGTGGCGAGAAATACACCGATGTGCTGCATCTGTTCCGCAGCGACGAGTGGTCAGCCGGATACGAGAACGGCTACGATGCCCACAAAGTGGAGGGTGATGACTACACCCCGCAACTCTATGCCGTTACCGGCAAAGAGGAACTGGCAGTGGTAGCAACTGACGAATGGGAAGGTACGGTTCTCAACTTCCGCGCCGGAAGCGAAGACGTCGAGTACACAATCTTCTTCCGCTACAACGAAAGCGAGGCTGAGGCTCTCTATCTCTATGATCTGACCACGGAGACCTACACGCGCATAGAGAACGGCGGCTCATACCATTTCAGTACGACGGACAAGGAGACGCATCCGCGGTTTATACTGACCTACAATGCGCCCAGTGTGGCTACCGGAACAGGAGATGTACAGCGAGACGATGTACAAAGCACAAAAGCACGCAAGGTACTTTTGGACAATCATGTTTATATTTTCAGAAACGGTAAGTTGTATGACTCCACCGGAAAAATGGTTAAATAATGTTTAGGGTTAAATCTATTAAAAGTAAAGAAAGGAAAGATGTTATGAAAACGCAAAACATTGTTACCATACTGATGATCGCAATCCTGTCGGTGCTTTTTGACACCGAGCAGGCATATGCCGTTACCTACGGAAAACCCTATCGGGGAGCAACAGTTCCGCAAGCACAGTTCTATTCGACGAGAGATATTACCACATCTTCCGGTGCGAATTCTACTCCGTTGCTCAATGAAAACGGCTTGGTTAACGAAGAAGCCTACGGAATAGGGAGGCACAATGCAGGACCACTGCGCACGCCTACTACACCACCGCCTCCGGGTCAGCAAGAAGAGGATAAACAACTGCCGATCGGTGACGGGCTTCTGCCGCTGTTGCTTTGCGCACTGGCGTATATGGGAGTCACCGCCATCCGGCGGCGCAAGAGTACCGCTACGAGATAGAGAGACATAACACGCCAAAGGCTCGCGGAAACGAGCCTTTGGCGTGTTAGAACAGAGATAAGAGTGTTTGAAAACAGTTTTCTATTTCAGCCGCAGAAGGGATTTCCCGATAGGCGAGATCCGGTAGTTCGCGAAGATAGGTTGGCTGTAATTGTTTCCAAATGGTGTCTAAATTACTGAAGAGTGGAGACTCTAAAAGAGGACGGGTCTGCCAACCTTTCGGCTTGCTAAAACTCTGACGATCATGTGCCAATAATTGGCTGAAATCAGTTTTGAAGGATTCAGAGTGCAGATATATATTGCAATCTTTATTCTGCATCAGATAATACAGATCATAGAAATGGCGAATCTTAGCATTCAGCTGTGGGATATAGTCATCAGCCAGTGAACATCGTATGAGTGAAACCAGTTTCTCTGTGAGTGTGCGGCGGTAGTCCAACACAGGAATAGGGAATTCTGCCATGTCGTATTGTTCTATCAGCGAGGCATTACCGCTTTGCATCAGAAAATCCGTAATGAAACATCGGATATAGCGTATCTCCCATGGATAAGGATTAGCAAAAGAGTTGATCTCCAATAACAACTCCCCGGCACGAACTGCACCGGAAGTGGGGATATTCGAAATAGTGGGATAGGCGTAGTACGCTTTATGGTAGTGCGAGCCTTTACTGGATGTGTCCTTAGGGACTTCGACCATCCCTTCTGTCATCCCGTGGGCAATGCGGCGGATAGTTGTTTTGACTTGGTTTCCAGTCATCAGATGGGCATCGGCTATCGCTATGTCTATATCTTCAGAGAAACGATGTCCAATGTGATAAGCCTTGGTCAGACTTGTTCCTCCTTTGAAGATAGCATGACGTGCAGTGTCTGTACGAGCCATTTGTTGAAGAGTACGGCAGATCCAATAGTCTTTTTCTACAAAATGGCGCTTGATATTCAGATGCCCGGCTGTTGCTGTAACAGCTTCAGCGAAGGTTTTTTTGTTCTCGTGCAGGTTCATTGTACTCTCCATTTTTTGCGGTTAGGTAATGCTTCATTGTTTAGTCCGATCTTGTACACCGATGCAGGATTGAGCGAATGGAACAGCGTTTCGGTGCCGGTATCAGTTTCCTCTAATATCGCCCCCAGGATGGCGCGGACATAATCAGTATATTTCATAGACAGCGAAACCAAAGAGAGACGGTCTTCCTGACAAAGATTGCCTATTGTTTTGCGCAAGATAACACATGCGTCGTTTGGCGTGCATGCCGGAATCTGACGAATAAACCGAATAGAGTCCAGCATCTGGAGCAATGGTATGTTAGCGCGCGTAATAGTGTTGGGCTGAACAACAAACCGGATCACAACATTGCCGCGAGTGATTTTACGGCGGTAGGTATTGCTTCCAATAGTATAGACAGAAGAAATCTGTGTTGAGAGCCCTAATAAAGAATAGGCTTGTTGGCCGCTCAAATAGCCAATAATCTTCTTACCATCCATCAGAAACTCTTGGACAAGCCATTCTTCGTAAGGCGGGAGTGTGCCGAAGACTGATTTGACAGGTTTGTAGTATCGCCCTTTTGCCAGTTTCTTTATCTTGTTGGATTGTACCAGTGCCCGAAAAGTGCGACTTAAGATAGCAGGGTTTACCACAATGTCATTAAAATCGGCATATGTGAAGACATACCCATTGCGCATTTTATTAATGCGACTCTCGATAAGATCCTTGATAGTCTTTGCCATAGGTGTTTGGTGTTATTATTTATAAAAGGCAAGTTTATTACGTAGAAAACTTGACAATTTCGAACGCAAAAGTACTATTTTTATTTCAATTATGCAAATTTATTTGTGGTTTTTTGGCAAAAAGGGATGGTTTTATTTGCATAAATCAGAAAAATGTAGTACCTTTGCCGAGAAATTCGGTAAGAAGACTATGGTTTTGAATTATATTTGGATATCACTTATACTGCTGGCGGTGCTGATGGGAATAGTGCAGGCAGTGTTCTTCGGGCAGACGGATATATTCACCGAACTGCTTAACTCCACTTTCGCCAACGCCAAGACTGGTTTTGAGCTGGCACTCGGACTAACCGGCGTGCTGACTTTCTGGACGGGTGTGATGAAGATAGGCGAACAAGGCGGCGTGATCAACACCCTCAGTCGCGGCGTAGCTCCCTTCTTCAGCCGCATCTTCCCCGAAGTGCCAAAGGGACATAAGGTCTTCGGCTCCATGCTGATGAACGTGTCAGCCAATGTGCTCGGTCTGGACAACGCCGCCACCCCCATGGGACTGAAAGCCATGGCGGAACTGCAGGAGATCAACCCCGACAAGAAACGCGCCTCGAATGCGATGATCATGTTTATCGTACTCGGCGCCAGCGGACTGACTATCGTGCCGACCTCTATCATGGCGTACCGTGCACAGTTGGGAGCCGCCAACCCCGCCGATGTCTTTCTGCCGATACTGATTGCCACCTATGTATCCACCCTCGTGGGACTGTTAGCCTGCTGCGCGATACAGAAGATCAATATCCTCGACAAAGTGGTGTTAGGTACCATAGTGGGTCTGACAGCACTGATGGGCGGACTGGTGGTAGGTGCTTCGATGCTGGAGCAAGAGCAGCTGACAACCCTCTCGGCAGGTTTTGCCGCTATCTTCCTGCTGGCTATCATCACATGGTTCATCATCCAGGCGGCAAGCCAGAAGGTGAATGTCTATGAAGCCTTTATCGACGGTGCCAAAGACGGATTCAAGACCGCCGTGTCGCTTATTCCGTTCATGGTAGCGATACTGGTGGCTGTAGGGATGTTCCGTACCAGCGGGGCGATGGATCTCTTAGAGCACGGTTTGGCATGGGTGTTCGAGAAGTGTGGTATCAACCCTTCGATGGCAGGTGCCGTACCGACAGCGCTGATGAAACCGCTGAGCGGCGGCGGCGCACGCGGACTGATGATAGAAGCGATGACCAACTACGGGGCGGACTCGCTGGTAGGACGACTGTGCTGCATCCTGCAAGGCACGACCGATACCACGTTCTATGTCCTTGCCGTCTATTTCGGCAGTGTGGATATAAAAGAAACACGCCATGCAGTGGCGTGCTGTCTTTTGTCGGATTTTGCGGGAATGATCACCGCGTTTATCATTGCGCCGATATTCTTCGGATAAGCAACTGAATCAAAGCATACGACTTGGTGAATGCCTCCGCAGTAGCGAGGGGCATTTTTCCTCTTTCGTTATAGGGGAAACGGTCGGAGAGCAACCATTGTTCGGCAGGCAGGGGTCTGCCTTCGCCCCGGTTGAAGATCGACGAGACGATACCCTTGTCGGTTTTGACAATCTCGTAGTACTGGAGAGAGACAGTCAGCCTGGCTTCGTCATCCAGCGCCTGAACGGTGATGAGCGGATGGAGGCAGAGGTGGAAGCGATAGAAACCGCCAACCTGACTGGCTGCACTATATACGTATGTGCGCGCGCGGAATAGATAAGGAGTGGTGTCATCCGCCTCTATGGTATCCAGTTCCACGGCAGCAGAAAGGCGTTCTGCCATGAGGCGGCATACCTCTGCCGCCTTACGGTTCGGAAAAGCAATCGTGGTGGAATAGGTATAGCCGCCCTGTTCATCCTGCGGCAAGACCGAACGGATAGAAAGGGCTGCATTCTTCCACTGGGATTTGTACTGCAGTTTGGCGTACGCATTGATCTCCTCCAGAGATACAGGCTCTGCCCATACCATCGGCATGAGCAGCAAAAGGGCACAAAGGACAGTGATTGTTCTTCTCATGACTTGCGCAGATTAGCCAAACCGTAGATCCATAAAACAAGAGCGAAGAAGGATGGCAAGAGCCAGCTGATCAGCGCCTCGCTATGCCAGCCCGCAGAGAAATGATGGCGGAAGAACGTCCAGAAAGAGTGAGCTCCGAGGATCAGGATCAACAGAGAGGTGAAAGCCCCCATGAGACCTACCATACCTGCGGGTTCGGAAGCGAACTCCTCATAATTGTTGCGCGCCAAGAGAATAAACCACACCGCGAGCAATGCCCACAGCGCTATGATAAGATAGGAGTTGGAATAGCAGAATGTGACATAATCCGCATAGTTAGGCGAGGCGATACTCCAGATGACCGGCACGGTGAAAGCCACTGCCAGGATGAGCGTGAACCAAGTATGCCCCTTCTGCAACATCGGCAGCCGGCGGCGGTTGTTATACAACGCCCAGCCAAAACAGCCGACCAGCGCAATACGAACCACCATCCAGAAAGCACGATAGAGTTCAAAGCGGAGCGAGTGGTGAGCAAAATAGAACAGCATCTGCTCATAGAGCGGAGTAGCGTAGATGATCTGTTGCACGAGCAACAAGCATGCCATTACGGCAGCAAAGATAGAAATGCGTTTCATGTTATTCATGGATTGTTTGATTAGTAATTGTCCGTAAATATGCGTCCGGATAAGCAGGACGGTCCGGAGATGTAGGTTCGCCATAATCGTTGCGTTTGAACCGTCCGTCCTCCTCCTTGCGCTCCTGTCCGTCGATAAACTTGGTGGTGAGGTAGGTATATAGTCCGCGCCAAGTCTTCATCACCTTTTGCACATCGGCTTCGGCGTACTCGTTGATCTTCTGCTGCGCCTCTTCGGCGGAGAGGGAAGCCAACTCGGCGTCACGCTTGGGGATGAGGGAGAGGAAATAGCGGTCGAACTGTGCCTGCTCGGCAGCGATGTAGGGTTTCATGCGGCTGTACTTGGTGTATGCCCAGTTCGCCACAAGGTTGAACTGCCACCAGGCAGAGGTAGGCGTATAGGTGTAGAGGTCGCCGTTGCCCTCGCGGAATGCCTCCGGGATGACGGTTGTCCGGCTGTAGAAGGGGATATAACAGCTGCATGCGGCGTCGTCCACACCGAACCAGAGAATACCATCACATTTTCGCATTTGCCCATTTACCATTTGTTCATTTCTCATCTGGGCGACGAAGGACCAGGCGGTCTGCTGTGTAGCCGTCGGACGCTGGTACCAGTAGGTGGCGGAGTCCAGTTCGAACTTCAGCGAACCATAGCGCAGCTTGCTGTTCCACGGACCGGCTGCAGTGCCTTGTGTGATGTCAAGCGGAGTACCCTGATATTCGTCCCGCATACAGTCCTTGATATCCTGCGCCGAAACCTTTCGGTCTGGACGGATAAAAAGCGGCATGGCATACTGAACCATCTGCTCGTTGATTGCTTGTTCCGTGAGCGACGGGTCCTGCTTCATCTCCAGATAGCGTTTGCCGGTGGCGTAGTCGTAGTATTGGTCCATCTCACCGGAGAAATGGCGGAAGAACGACCACACGCGGGTCTCGCAGACATAGAGACCTGAGAGGTCGAAGGGGTTATAGGCAGCCTGGAAGGAGAAATCGGCATCCTTGCCTTTGAAATATCCTTTCTGCCGGGCAAAAGAGACAACATTCTTGGAGTAGAGCCAGTTCTTTTTGTCCTTGAAGTTAATACGGGTGATACGCGCCTGATTGGCATGTGCGCAAATCATATCGTCCGGCACGCGGGTAGCCACCCAGACGATGTTGTTCTTGCCCTTGCCGGTGCCGATGAGATCCATGATCCATATCTCGTTAGGGTCGCCGATAGAGAAGGTCTCGCCACTGCTGGCATAGCCGTAGGTGGACGCCAGAGTGGTGATGCAACGGATGGCTTCGCGTGCTGTCTTGCATCGCTCCAGCGCGATATAGATAAGGCTTCCGTAGTCGATACCCTGATCGCCTTCCAGTTCTTCGCGTCCGCCCCAAGTGGTCTCTCCGATAGTGAGCTGGTGCTCGTTCTGGTTACCGATCACCGAATAGGTGTGTGCCACTTGCGGGATGCGTCCCAAGGGTTTGCCGGTGTCCCAGTCCACCACCTCGCGTGTAGCACCGGCGGGATAGTCGGCAGCCGGCGAATAACGCAGGAAACCGTAGAGGCTATAGCTGTCGGCGGCATAGGAGATGATGGTAGAACCGTCCGCCGATGCTTTCTTGCCGACAAGGAAGTTGGTGCAGGCACGGATAGTTGATAGTTGAAAGTTGAAAGTTGAAAGGAGTAGCAAAGCTGCTACGAATCGGATATTTTTCATACTAATTAGAGTTCGGAGGATTGGGAATTCTGGATTTCTTGGTTGCGCTTGGCGGCTTTGTGCAAGGCTATGTCATACGCCTCGCGATAGTATTTGAAGAAGTGCTTCCAGTCCGCTTTCTTGGCAACGGCTGCGGCTTCCTTACGGGCAAGGTCTCTCTGCTCCGGGGTGAGCCGTGCAAAGCGCAAGAGGTCATCGGCGATATGGTCCGCCACCTGATCGAAGTTGGAGTCGTTGCGGTCGATGACGACTACGCCGTATTGCTCTTTCTGGCGCGCTGCCCACTCGCCGAATCCGGCAAGGGAGGTGGTGATGGTAGGCACATGGAAGGCACATGACTCAAGCGGAGTATAGCCCCAAGGCTCGTAGTAAGAGGGGAAGACCGTGACATCCATGCCAATGAGCAGATCGTAGTAGGTCTTGGAGAAGAGCGGGTCATGTCCGTCGAGATAATACGGCACGAAGACTACGGATACATTGCCGTTACGGATCGGTGCGCGGTCAAGGTAGGGGATCATCACAAACGCCACCACTTCGGGTTTGTCCATGGGTGACTGCTCCGGCAGTGGGGAGTGGTATATCTTCTGCGCCAGTTTGTCCATCGAGCGGGCGAAGACATCGATACCTTTGTTCTTCCACTCCTGGCGGCCGGATATACAGACGAGAAGAGCGTTCTCCGGCACGACACCGCCTAACATGTGTCCTGCCACCTTGCGCAGGGCTTGGCGTGCCTCTTGGCGGCGTGCGGTGAACGCTTTGCCCTTGGGCACATAGGTGGGTTCAAAACCGTTAGGAGTCTCTATATCCACGGGTTTGTCCAGCAGTTGGCGGCACTCGCGTGCGGTGATATAACTGACGGTGGTGAAACAGTCGGCATGGTGCGCAGCCTGTTTCTCGACCGAGTGCTTGGATACCATATTGAGTTCGGCTGCCATCTGGTCGCCGTTATAGCCCTCGAAATAGTCGTAGAGCGGCTTGCCGTTGCCGGCGATGGAACGGCCGATACCGGTGGCGTGGGTGGTGAAGAGTGTGGCTATCTCCGGGCAGTGGTCCTGCAGATAGAAGATGGAGAAAGCCGTCTGCCACTCGTTGGCGTGGGCGCAGAATTTGAGGGCGCTTGCGCTATTTACAAGCAAATAGTTGTAGAGGCTCTCCATCACCATGCCGGTGGCATAACCGAAGAGGCAGGACTCGTCGTAGTCGCCATAGGCGGCGTGGCTCTGTACTTGGAATTTCTGCCAAGCCCATGCGTAGATGTCATTCTTTTGTGACCACAGGGCGTCGAACTTGAGCAGGATAGCTATCGGTTCGCCCGGCACCTGCCAACGACCAACCCTGACGGGGATTTGGGGATTTGAAGATTGGAAGATTTGAAGCCAAGGCTTGAGCAGTTTCTTGTCTTCCTTGAAACAGATGTCACTATGGTCACCGAAATCGGGACCGAAGAAGAACACTTTGTCGGGATGCTCGCGCACCATCGAAGCGGCGCGGGTGGAGAGAACGGCATAGATGCCGCCTACGCGGTTGCAGACCTCCCAAGAGGTCTCGAAGATATAGTCAGGAGATAGCAATTCTGATTTTGTATTAGTCATGGGTGAGTATTATTTTTCTGTGCTTATTTTAGTTACCCCCTGCAGGCGGTTAAGCCACTGCGGGGTAGTGGTGTAATGGTTGTTGTCCGAACCGATGAAAGGCAGATATTTGACGCCTTCGGAGGTAGCCCAATAGATGCGGTTGTCGGTCATGTCGGCGGTGAGAGCAAGACAAGGGGTGTTGTCAATCTGCACCAGTGCCGAACCGTCCAGCATCGCCACCCATAGTCCTTCGGAGTCGCGGAAATAGACTTTGCGGTTAACGATCTTGAATCCTTGCAGTTCCGGGAATGTGGTTTGCAGTTCGGAGAGACGGAAGGTCTTGCCGTTGTAGTTCTGGAGCGTGTCCTGCTCGGCGTCCAATGCTGTTCGGGCAGAAGGATCCGGCATAGGGAACATCTCGGCGCGCTTGCCGAAGATGCGCTGGCGATAGTCACCTGTGGAAGTGCGGAAGAGCACGGAGTTGGTGTGGTAGTCGCTTACGTTGAAGGACTTTTTGACCAGTGTGGTGTCGCCGTTAAGGATCACTCGCAGCCAGACAGGAGCCTCTGTCATAGCTTGGGTGAAATAGAGCTTGTAGGAAGCGGCGGAGAGACTCTGTGTAGAGTCTGAAGGCGCTACATAGATCGTGTTGGCGGGGAAGACCCACTCGTAAGAAACAGGATAGTTGTAAGGGTTATAGACCAAAGCCCGGAGAGTGTAGTCGTGATAGATGGAGAGTGTGGTGTCCGAGATCTCAAAGGAAGGTATAGTGTCATAGATGGTGATCTCTCTGGTGCGGGAACGCGAGGACTTGTTGTCCACCATCAGAGTAACGGTGTAGGTACCGGGTTTCTTGTACACATGGGTCGGGATCTTGAGCGATGACGATCCGCCGTCTCCAAAAGACCACGACCATTCCTCTCCTCCTGTAGAGAGATTGTCAAAGGTGACCGTTTCGCCTGCCTTGGGGGCAGTGGGCGAGTAACTGAAATCAACGTCAATCCTCTTGCACGCCATCAGCGCGCAGCAACTCAAAAATAGTATTGCAATTCGTTTCATAATCATTGTTGGCATCCAGCCAATGGATGGATTTGTCTCTATTGAACCAAGTCATCTGCCGTTTGGCATAATGGCGTGAGTTCTGTTGTATAAGTTCGATGGCTCTGTCGCGGTCGTATTGTCCGTCAAAGAAGCCGAATAGTTCGCGATAGCCGACAGTCTGCAGACTGTTGTTCTCCCGCAGGGGATAGACGGCGCGTGCTTCTTGCTCCAGACCGGCTGCCATCATCTGTTCCACGCGGGCATTGATGCGGCGGTATAATTCTTCACGCTCGCGCCGGAGTCCGATCTTAAGCACCCTGAACGGACGGGTCTTGGGGGCTCTGCCTTTGCGCAGGGCGGAGTAGGAACCTTCGGTGGCGAGGCATAACTCAATGCAATGCATGAGCCGCGCCGGATTGGATTGGTCCACCTCTGCCCAGTACTCAGGGTCAAGGCGCTGCACCTCTTGTTGTAACCATGAAAGTCCTCCTTCCCGGTAGGCTTTCTTCACGCGCTCGCGTATAGAGACCGGCACCGCGGGTATGTCATCCAGACCGTTGGTGACGGCATCGATATAGAGCATCGAACCGCCGGTCATCACCACGACGTCATGATCCTCAAAGAGCGTATTGAGTACCTGCAGGGCATCGCGCTCGTATTGACCGGCGTTATAATCCTCCGTCAGACTGTGAGTGCCGATGAAGAAATGCTTGACGCGCGATAGCTCTTCTCCTGTGGGTGCAGCAGTGCCGACAGGTATCTCCCGATAGATCTGTCGGCTGTCGCAACTGACAACAGGAGAGGATAAAGCCTCTGCTACACGCAGCGAGAGTTCGGTTTTGCCGACTCCCGTTGGGCCGAGGATCAGGACGACTGTCTTCATGCCGGTCTGATGGGCGATTAGAACATGGTGCCGTCATCAAAGGAGAGATCCTGAAATCCCTCCATGTCGAGGTCGTTCATGTCGAACTCGTCGCCAAAGCCGAGGTCGTCAAGATCCAAGTCCCCCTTGCCGTCTTTGCCGACGATGGCATCCAAGTCTTCGGTCTTGAGCTGTTTGGGTGCTTTGCCCTTGGACTCTACGCAGGTGACGCTTTCCTTGTGCCCCGGCGCTATCTCTTGGAGTTTGCCGAAGAAATAGCGTTCAAACATCGGATCGAAGACATAGATGAGACGCTGTCCCTGCTCGGTCATCAGTTCGCTGAGACGGGTGGACTCCATGGTCATGTTGTCATATTCAAAATTGGATCCCATCTCCACCAAGGTCACTTCCTGCTCTTTCTCCCAGCGGTCGTTACACATAAAGAACGAAGTCATCTGGTCGTCCGGATAGTTGACAGACGCAAGAATAGCCTTGTGTAAATCCAGAAAAGTAGCCTCTGAATCTGCCTCAAACACGCGACGGAAGTTCTGGTCTCCCTCATCGCAGGAAAAAGTAATTCTGTATATCATACTAAAATAGAATTAGTCAGTCTTATCAAATTGGGTGCAAATTTAATAAAAAAAACTGACACATGCAAGATTTTTATTCAAAATGGCAAAATAAATCACTTTTTTTTGTGTATGTGCAAAAAAAATAGTACTTTTGTGCCCAAATTGCGTAGCGTGCGCTTGTACGCGCTGTGCGCAAAGAAACAATAATGAATCATTAAAACGTAAATTTATGAATTATTCGGAGTACAGAAACCCTATTTAGGGGCACAGAAACCGATTTTTAAGTTTTGTTAGAAGAAATGGCAAAATCCGAGTTTATTATTGAGGTGAACCATGTCTCCAAGCAGTTTGGGGACGGCAAGTTTGCCCTGAATGACGTCAGCCTGCAGGTAAAGAAAGGCGAGTTCGTCACCATTTTAGGCCCTTCGGGCTGCGGTAAAACCACATTGCTTCGCTGCATAGCAGGATTTCAGGTAGCCAGTTCCGGCGATATACTGCTGAAGGGTGAAGATGTTACCAAAACGCCTCCGTATCAAAGACCTGTGAACACGGTATTCCAGAAGTATGCATTGTTTCCGCATCTGAATGTGTTCAATAATGTGGCCTTTGGTCTGAAGCTCAAAAAAGAATCTCCCGAAACGATTAAGAAGAAAGTGCGTCAGGCGCTGAAGATGGCGAACCTCACGGGTTATGAGGAGCGCAAAGTGGACACCCTGAGCGGCGGACAGCAACAGCGTGTGGCAATAGCCAGAGCTATTGTCAACAAACCGGAAGTGCTACTATTGGACGAACCGCTGAGCGCATTGGATCTGAAGATGCGGCACGATATGCAGATTGAGTTGAAGGAGTTGCATGAGAAACTCGGAATAACCTTTATCTATGTCACCCACGATCAGGAAGAGGCGCTGACTCTGAGCGACCGCGTGGTGGTGATGAACGAAGGCAAGATACAACAAATCGGTACTCCGACAGATATATACAATGAGCCGCAGAATTGCTTCGTAGCCGATTTTATAGGCGAGAGCAATATCCTCTCAGGCACGATGATCCGCGACAGGAGAGTAGAGTTCTGCGGACAAGAGTTTGACTGTATTGACGAGGGCTTCGGGGAGAACCAGCCCGTGGATGTGGTGATTCGTCCGGAGGATATTTACCTATGGAAGGTACAGAGTGCGCCAAGCGGGCAGTACAAAGGTGACAAAGGTCCCGATGCCGCTTCGCAGGCCGATTTGGACGAAGAAGACCGCGTACCGAAGGGTAAATTCACCAAATGGTACGGCGAGGTACAGAGTTGTATCTTCAAGGGTGTGCACTATGAGATGCGTGTATTGACCCCGGACGGATACGAGTTTCTGATCCAGGACTACCATGAGTTTCTTCCGGGAACGCAGGTAGGTATGCTGGTGCGTCCTGAGGATATCCAGATCATGAAGAAAGAGCACTACATCTACAACTGTTTCGAGGGCGAGGTAGCCAAGAACGGCAAGGTACGGTTCCTCGATGCCGAGTGGGAAGTGCTCCCACAACAGATCGAGGGCATGGAGCCCGGCACTAAAGTGCAGGTACGTGTACCATTCCGCTCCATTGACCTGCAGGACTACGAGGAGGAAGGTACGCTCTCGGGCGAGGTACATTTCATCTTGTACAAGGGTAACCACTACCACCTCACTATCCGTACGGACGAGGGGCACGACCTGATGGTCAACACCAACGATGTGTGGGACGATGGCGACCGCGTAGGAATTGTAATACCGGCAAAAGAGATATTGGTGGGAAGATTTGAAGATTTGAAAATTTGAGGATTGACAAATGAATAAGATACTTCAAATAGCTTCTGCGCGTAGAACCTGGGCGTGGCCTTATGTGCTGTTCATGGCGATGTTTGTGCTGTTGCCGCTGGTGTTGATCGGCTTCTATGCCTTCACGGATATAGAGGGGCATTTTACACTGCATAATTTTGCTAAGTTCTTCACCCATAGCGAGGCGATACAGACTTTTCTCTATTCGCTGATGATAGCGGTTTTCAATACAATCATCTGTCTGCTGATCGGGTATCCGGCAGCCTATATCATGGCGCAGGAGGACTTCAAGACGCCGAAAGTGATGGCGATGCTTTTTATTCTGCCGATGTGGATCAATTTTCTGCTCCGCACGGTGGCAACAGTGGAGTTGTTCAATATGTTCGGCTTGCCGTTAGGCGAAGGGGCATTGCTTTTCGGACTGTGTTACGACTATCTGCCGTTTATGATCTACCCGATCTACAACACTCTCCAGAAAATGGATAACTCTCTGGTGGAAGCGGCACAGGACTTGGGTGCCAACCGGTGGACATGCTTCTGGAAGGTAATAGTACCGCTGTCGATGCCGGGTGTCTATAGCGGCGTGGTGATGGTGTTTATGCCGACGGTCAGTACGTTTGCCATCGCCGAGCTGCTGACGCATAATAACATCAAACTCTTCGGTAGTTTGATTCAGGACTATATTACCACGACAGACCTGCTGAACTACGGTGCGGTACTGAGTCTCGTGCTGCTGGTGATCATTGCCCTGACTTCATTCTTCGGTGATAACGACTCGGAAGGAGAGAGAGGAGGGGGACTGGTATGAGGCATTTACCATTTGGACATTTACCATTTACCATTTATTTGGTCATTGGACTGCTGTCGCTGGTTGTAAATCCTTTGTGTGCGCAATCGAACCTCACATACGAACTGAAAGTCGGTACGATAGGCGAGGTGGCGGTGATCAGTAGTTTCCCTGAGAGTTATCAAGGGGAGAAGGTGAATATCAGTGTGCAGACTGCTAACGCCGACAGCGTACAGACTGCTTCGCTGGCAGATTTGGATTTCATCATTGTGGAGAGTGCGGAGGTGCCAGAGGGTTTTGCAGAGGTGTATGTGTTCAACGACGAGAACGGGGCTGAGTGGCACGTGTACAGGAATGGAAAGGAGATAAAGAACCGTACGAAGCGTGTTCTGGTTCAAAACGCCTACAGCGCCTTTGAGGCTTATCTGCATGAGCAGTTGGATGTGCATCGCAGCCATGGCTGGATATGGTGGGTTTTCGCAGCCGTTATGCTGCTCGGCGTATGCGGCTATTCGGTGGTGACATTTTGGCAGCGCAAGCAGGAGAAAAACCTCACTCCTGTAGAGCAGGAGATCTTACGCCGCAAACGCATGGGAAGGCGTCGCCATTATGGTTCGCAGTTGTATCTGTGGCTGCTGCTGGTGGTGCTCTATGCGCCGATAGCGCTGATAGCCGTGTTCTCGTTCACCGAGAGTAAGGTTTTGGGGAACTGGACAGGATTCTCGATGAATCTGTATGCCAACCTCTTCACCGGCAAAGCCGATGCCGGACTTAACAGTGCTATCATGTACACGCTTGCCATTGCCCTCGTGGCGGCGCTATGCTCCACTATCTTAGGCACGCTGGCTGCGATAGGCATTTATAATATGCGTGCGCGCCAGCGAAAGGTGGTGAGCCTGATGAACTCTATTCCGATGATCAACCCCGATATCATCACCGGTATATCGCTTTTCCTGCTATTCGTGGCGTTGGGCGTGAGTCAGGGTCTGGCAACTGTTTGTATCGCCCATGTGGTGTTTTGTACACCGTATGTGGTGCTGAGCGTGTTGCCCAGACTGAGCCGCATGAACCCCAACACCTACGAGGCGGCACTGGACTTGGGAGCCACTCCGGCACAAGCACTGAGGATGGTGATGCTACCGGAGTTGTGGCCGGGAATGTTAAGCGGATTTATTTTGGCGTTGACTCTTTCGGTAGATGATTTCGGTGTGACGTTCTTCACCAAAGGTTCAGGAGGATTAGAGACCCTCAGTACGTTTATCTACTCCGATGCGAGAAAAGGAGGACTGACACCTGAATTAAGACCGCTTTTTACCATCATCTTGCTGGTGATGCTGAGTGTATTGATATATATTAATTTTAGAAACAATAAACAAGAGGAAAAATGAAAAAGAACTTCTTAGGTACTTTGTACCTTGTGGCTTTGTCACTTATCATGGTCTCCTGCGGTTCGGACCGTGTGCACCAACTCAAAGTGCTCAACTGGGCGGACTACATCGACGAGGACGTTAAGGAGAATTTTGAGGAATGGTATTATGAGCAGACCGGCGAGCGCTTAGAGTTGGTGTATGAGACCTTCGACATCAACGAGACGGCACTCACCAAGATTGAGGTGGGTCACGAAGACTACGATGTCTTCTGCCCGTCGGAGTATATCATCGAGCGAATGCTCAAGAAAGACCTCCTGCTGCCTATCCAAAAGGATTTGATAGCAGACTCTATCTGGTATTTTGACAATATCTCTCCTTTTGTAACTGAAAAATTCCAGCAAATGGCTCCCTCACAGGATATCAAGGTGAGCGACTATACGGTAGGATACATGTGGGGAACAACCGGATTTATCTATAATCCGCAGCACGTTAACCGCGAGGATCTGACTTCCTGGAGTGCACTTCTCAATCCGAAATTCAAAAACCGTATTCTGATGAAGGACGCTTTCCGCGATGTCTATTCGGTATTGGTTCTCTATGCTTACAGAGAGCAGATTGCAGCCGGAGAGGTGACTCGTGAGGATCTTGTCCGCAATATAACGAAAGAGCGCGTGGATGCTGTCAAAGAGGTGCTTCTGGAAGCCAAGGAGCAAATCTGCGGTTGGGAAGTGGACTTCGGCAAAGAGGAGATGACCAAGGGTAAGGCATGGCTTAACCTCAGCTGGTCCGGAGACGCACAATTTGCGATAGAGGAAGCTGCTGAAATGGGAGTAATGCTAGACTATATAGTACCTCAGGAGGGATCGAACGTGTGGTTTGACGGATGGGTGATACCCAAGTACGCCAAGAATGTGAAGGCTGCCACCTATTTTATCGACTATATGTGCCGTGCGGATAATGCGTTGGCTAATATGAATGAGATAGGTTATGTATCCTGTGCCGGAGGCGAAAAAGCGGCAGCTACGATTCTGGAAGAGCAGAACGACGAAGAAGAGTGGCCTGAGACCGTGGATGCATCGTATTTCTTTGGCGAGGAGCCAATCATCGTGGATGGAAAGAAACTGGATACCCACGCCCTTCACCTCAATCCGGTGTACTATGCTGACAATAGCATCATTAACCGCTGTGCGCTGATGCACGATGCCGGCGATGCACAGGAGATGCTGCTGGAGATGTGGAATGAGATCAAGCTGATGCGATAAGCGATGATTTGTTTTACAGCCGAAGAAATAGAGATGCCTGCTATCGACCAACGGCGCGTTTCCGGATGGATACGCGCCGTGGCGGCGGGCTACGGGTTTTCGGTAGGCGAATTGCAGTATATATTCTGCTCCGATGAGAGGGAGTTGGAGGTGAACAGGCAGTTTTTGCAGCATGACTACTATACGGATGTCATCACCTTTGACTACTCAACCGCCAGCACCATTTCCGGCGACATATTCATCTCTCTGGATACTGTCCGGAGTAATGCAGAGGAGGTCGGGGTGGAGTATATAGACGAGTTGCACCGGATTATTATCCACGGTGCGCTGCATCTCACCGGGCAAGGCGACAAAACACCTGAGACCAAAGCCGAAATGACCCGCAAGGAAGAAGAGGCATTGGCATTATTACAAACTTTATAGTAGAAGTATCATGCAACTCAAACACGTTATTATTGCTCTTTCTGTATTCTTGTCAGTCCTGCTGGCAGGAGCTTTTATTTACCGATACGGCTTCAAGTCTTCCGGCATAGTAGCTGATAATGACAGCACTGCGGTACAAGATACAGTAGTACCGGTTGTGATGGGAAGTTCGGAATGGAAGGAACGGAAAGGAGAAGATGTAGAACGGAAAAATTGCTTCCTGGTAGTCTCGAAGACGGATTACAAGCTTTATGTTTGTGAGGTCAAAGACAAGGACACGCTGATAGTGGCATCTTTTCCGGTGTGTTATGCCAAAAACAAAGGGCAGAAAACGCGTGAAGGCGATTGTTGCACGCCGGAGTGCTCTTTCGAACATCCGTTCTATATCTCTGAAATCAAGAACGCTTCTACATGGTGCCATGATTTCAAAGACGGCAGAGGAGAGATACTGGCATACGGGAAATGGTTCATGCGTCTGGATCTGTCCGAAGCTTTCCCAGATAACGAAGCCGTGGCTAAAAACCGCTCCATTGGCATTCATGGCTCTACCAATAACGAATCTTCCGTTCCCGGCAATGCCAGCGAGGGGTGTATTCGGCTAAGAGATGCAGACCTTGACAGCCTGCATGATAACTATGCTTATGAAGGACAAAAGGTCATAGTCCTTCCCTATCAGAAATAATTATTAATTTACTTAAATTCAAATCATGAGAAATTTTTATTCTTGCATTGTCCTTTTGCTGGTGATGTTTTTCGGTTTACCGCTGGTTGAAACTGAAAATACCGCGTTTGTAGCGAACGCAGAGTGTGTTAAAACAACCGGTCAGAATGTACGTCTCCGTTATGGCCCCGGTACGGAGTATCAGATCTATTGCAGCCTCAAGAAAGGTGTGGTTATGTCTTATCTTGGTGTCAGCAGTGACGGGGACTGGTATTATGTGAACTACAAAGGTCAGAACCTCTATGTCAGCCGTGACTATGCATCGCTGTGTCAATGCCAGAATCAGGGAGGCGTGGCGGCAAGCGGTTATAACTATGTTTCGTCCCCAAAGACCAAATGTATTGTGCATGCTAAAAATCTGCGTTTGCGCGTTGGTCCGGGTACCAATTATGACTATCTTATTTGGACTGCTACAGGCAAGACCGTGCATCTTAACCATGGCGATGTGTTGCCGTATTTGGGAGTTCAGACAAACGGATTTTATAAAGTCAGTTATCAAGGCGTAGAATGCTGGGTAAGTTCCGATTATTGTACTCTGAAATAGAATTTCTGCCATGAAAAAGGTTCGATATATATTGGCATTATCTCTTGCGTTGGTATCTCTTATGCCGATGATGGCAGAGAAACCGTTATTGGCTCCCAGCAGATCCGACACCACTCTGCTCTCAGAGTATAAAGATACCATAGCCGCAGAACGAGTCCCGATGGATATCTCAACGTTGGATAGTATTGTGCATATGCCCGATACAAGCGTTGACCTTGCTGTCATGCACATCTTCAAACGGAATGTGGTAAAGAAGAACTGCTTCTTTGTGGTGTCGAAAAAGGACTATACCCTTTCGGTTAATGAGGTGGTGGGTAAGGATACTGTCTGCGTGGCAATCTTCCCTGTTTGCTACGGTCGTAATCCGGGAAATAAAACAAAAACAGGCGACGGTTGCACTCCTGAGTGCTCCATGGCGAAGCCTTTCTATATCTCGGAGATCAAGGATGCCCATGCCTGGCGTCATGATTTCAAAGACGGACGAGGAAATATTCTGGCATACGGGAAATGGTTTATGCGTCTGGATCTGAGCAAGTCAGACTGCAATCCCCAAGTGCGTTCCAATCGTTCGATAGGTATCCATGGTTCTACCAATAATGCCTCCTCCGTTCCCGGAAGAGGCAGTGAGGGGTGTATTCGCTTGCGCGATAGTGATTTGATTGTGTTACACGATTTGTATGCCATGGTAGGCACCAAAGTGGTTGTGCTACCGGCGAAATAAGCATCAGTATCTGCGGATGGCTACCAAGTGGTGGGTGTAGTATCTGCCATCGTTTGTTTTGGTAGCATGCGTGTCTTCGGCGGCGGAGGGTTCTTGTGAAATAATACCTTCGCCGTCGATCATTTCTACTTTCACCCGTCCGGAGCTGTGGATGACGTGTTCCTGATCCAAGAGCAGTCCCACGTGCGAGATCTTGCCGTCATGATGGTCGAAGAAGACCAGATCTCCGGCTTGCGCATCGGCAAGGCTCGCAACGGCTGTGCCTTGTGTAATCTGTTCGCGTGCGTTTCGAAGGAGGTTGTGCCCGAAAAGCGTGTGTACCGTTTGTGTGAATCCCGAACAGTCAATACCCATGGCATTCTTGCCGCCCCACAAATAGGGGATATTGAGCATAAAACGGGTTACTTGCATTACGTTTTGCGCATTCATCTCCAGAGGCTGAGACGCTACCATCTCCGCCTGGATGCGGAATTTGACTCCCATGACATCAAACTCGCCGTTCTTGTAGTCAGGCAGTCTGGTACCGGCAGTTAGAGGAATCGTCTGTCCGTTGTTCTCGCTCATGGCATAAGCCATCGGGTAGAGCACTCTGGCGGTAGTCTCCTGCCAGGCTTTGGAATAGCGTGTGTATTCCTCATCCGTCATGGGAGAGATCATCTTAAAATCCACCCATCCTTCCTGTCCGTCGAGATCCGATTTCACTTTTTTCCACCGGGGACAAGAGTCTGTTATCTCGCACGGTTCCCCGAAGAGCAACTGGGTCAGTTGCTCGCTTTCTTCGGCAGCCTCTGCACGCAGGGGGACAATACTGTGTAATACAATCGCTTTCATATGTGTTATGACGGCAAAGTCTTTGTGTTACCAGACTTCCTGTGGATGGTCGTTGTTCGTTTTAGGATAGTCGATGGAGTAATGGAGTCCGCGGCTCTCTTTGCGCTCAATGGCCTGACGGGTGATCAGATAGCCTACATTGATCATGTTGCGCAATTCGCAAATCTCTTTGTCAGCCTTCACGCGTTTGAAGAGATCTTCTGTTTCTTCATATAGCAGGTCAAGGCGCTCCCATGCACGGCGCAGACGTAGATCCGAACGCACGATACCGACATAAGTGGACATGATTTGTCCTACCTCCTTGACGTCTTGTGCTATCAGCACGCGTTCCTCGTTGGAGAGTGTGCCTTCATCGTTCCAGGCAGGGATACGGTCGTTGAAATCATAGTTCTCGATGACGCTGAGGCTGTGCTTGGCTGCGGCGTCGGCATAGACAACGGCTTCGATAAGGGAGTTGGATGCCAGACGGTTTCCTCCGTGCAGACCGGTACACGAGCACTCGCCTACGGCGTATAGACGACGGATCGACGACTGGCCGTCGAGATCTACCTTAATACCTCCGCACATATAATGCGCACACGGAGCTACAGGGATATACTGCTTGGTGATGTCAATGCCGATGGAGAGACACTTAGCGTAGATATTGGGGAAATGGTGTTTGGTCTCCTCCGGGTCTTTGTGGGTGACGTCAAGACAGACGTGATCGATGGCATGGATCTTCATCTCATTATCTATAGCGCGCGCGACAATGTCACGGGGAGCGAGACTCAGACGCGGGTCATATTTCTGCATAAACTCCTCGCCGTTCGGCAGGCGTAGGATACCTCCGTAACCGCGCATGGCTTCGGTGATGAGATAAGCGGGGTGGGTCTCTGCGGGATTGAAAAGAGAAGTCGGGTGGAACTGGACGAACTCCATATCCTTGACCTGTCCTTTGGCACGATAGACCATGGCTATACCGTCACCGGTAGCTATCTCCGGGTTGGTAGTGGTGGCATAGACAGCACCGGTGCCGCCGGTAGCCATCAGGGTAATGCGGCTCAGATAGGTGTCAATCTTCTGGGTCTCTGGGTTGAGGATATAAGCGCCGTAGCACTCGATATCCGGAGTACGGCGGGTGACACGGACACCGAGGTGGTGCTGGGTGATGATCTCTACGGCGAAATGATTTTCGAGCACCTCTATATACGGATTGTTGCGTACAGCCGTCATCAGACCGCGTTGGATCTCCGCTCCTGTGTCATCGGCGTGGTGCAGGATGCGGAACTCGGAGTGCCCGCCCTCGCGATGAAGGTCGAATGAACCGTCTTCTTTCTTATCGAAGTTTACGCCCCATTGAACCAACTCCTCTATTCCGCGGGGGGCATTGCGTACCACTTGCTCTACGGCTGCAGGATCGCTCAGCCAGTCGCCGGCTACCATGGTGTCGTGGATATGTTTCTCAAAATCATCTACCAGGAGGTTGGTTACAGATGCTATTCCTCCTTGTGCTTTGGCGGTGTTGGCCTCCTCCAGTGTGGTCTTGCAGCATAAGGCGATCTTATACTTGCCGGTACGGGCTATCTTGAGCGCAAAACTCATTCCGGCTACTCCGCCGCCAATAATCAGAAAATCATAACGTTTGGTCATTTTTTCATTTACCATTTAGTCATTTGGGACTGCAAAGGTACGATAAAAAATGCATATACGCAAATTTTTTCTCCTATTTTGAGGACAAATATCCGTTTTGTGCCACAAAAAAGGGAAAGTATAAAAAACAATCCCGCGATTTGAAGATCGCAGGATTGTTCCATGTCAAAACCAAGAGAGTGCTTACTCGATGGTTTCTACTTTTATTCCTTGCAGGTTATAAACCTGATTGTTCTTGCGGATGTACATTACCCCGTTACGGAAGAATTTGACTGCCCGGTCATCGGTTCCGACAGACTGGATGTCCACTGTGCTGCCGGAAGAGACATGCAGTTCCAATACATATACAGAGTCACATCCGTTTGTTGAGGTATAGACAACCGTCAGAGTGGTGTCGCCTACCGTAAGTTCGCTAAGATCAATACCCTGCCACTCGATGGAGTAGCCTTCGGTAATGCTCATCTCGCTCTTGAGACGCAGCGATGGCAATACGTTCACCACAAGCTCTACAATCGAGTCTCCGCCAAGGTAGTTCTGACCGGCGAAGAGCACCGAGTCAACCGTAGCGCGTTTGTACTCTTTGCCACCGTATACTGCAGTCTCGCCTGAGCAGAGGACGATCGTGTCCTTGCCATACGTAGTAGGCGGTACGAGAACAGTCAGGTGGAGCGTGTAGATCGAGTCACAACCGTTGAGGGTCTTCAGCTCCGCTACAATCGTGGTATCGCCTGCAGGGATTACGGAGAGGTTCTTTTCATGCCATACAGAGTCTGCACCGGCGTATATCTCCAAGCTCTCGTCAAAAGCGTATGTCGGATTGACGGAGACGGTCAGGGAGACGATCGAGTCACCGCCGAGATAGTTCTTCTGCGCCAGCGTTACCTCTTCCTGCGCTTCGCCGAAGTACCACTTGCCTTCGTACTCTACCGAGTCGCCTTCGCAGACGGCTGCCTCGTATGTGCCATACGTAGCAGGCGGTATGATGACGGTCAGGTGGAGCGTATAGATTGAGTCACAACCAAAGATTGTCGGATATTCGGCGGTCAAAATGGTGTCGCCTAATGAAATGGCAGAGAGGTCTTTACCTTGCCAAGTCTCTTGCGCGCCGAGGTAGATCTGCTTCTCTTCGCTGAATGCGTAATGAGGATTATAGCCGAGCGTCAGTGTTACAATGGAGTCGCCGCCGAAAGCATTAGGAATCGTTTTGGTGTACGTATCCGCAACGGTCAATTCGCTGAACAGATTATCAGAATAACTGTCGCCCTCGCAGATGGCAGCGGAGTACTCATAATAAGTAACATCCGGGTGGATTGTGAAAGTCTTCACTACCGGTTCTGCCGGATTATAGAAATCGTTACCGGCTTGCGAAGCGGTGATGGTTACTTGTCCCTCTTTCTGAGCTGTGAGCACGCCGTTAACGAGTGTCACAACTCCTTCCGGGGAGAAGGTATAGCTAACCTCCAGCTCCGATGAAGCGGTAGCAGAAGCTATAGTAGCGTTACTGAGCAGGGTCAGTTCCGGCTCCCAAGTGATCGTCTGGTCGTATTTAGGCGCTGTACCAGATACCTTCACCGTAGCGGTAGAGGTGCCGTCGGTGATGGTGATGGTAGCCTCAAACGAACCGCCTTTCTGCGGAACAAAATAGACAGGGAAATTATAGTTACCGATCTTACCCAAGCTGCTACCACCGGCAGCGGCAGCCGTACCGTTTGCCGAGGCACAGGCATTGGCACCTACGGCATAGACAACAGGCTCCTTGCTATTGGCATTACCAACGCGGAAGTTCTCAGGGTCGGAGGAAGTAACCGTAATGTTCCCGTTGGTGAGGAACGAACGCAGATTAACGGTATATGCCTCCGAGGCAGTGAACATCTGCTGCTCGCCGAAGTCGTGCGATGCGGTCTTGGTACCGTACTCTCCCGAAGCCAGAAGAATGTGCTTTGCCAAGGGTATATCCTGATGATAGACATGCACTTTGTGAGTGGGCACCCCTGAACGGTTGTATTTTATCCAGTTGATGTTTGTGCTGATATTGAAAGCCTCGGTTACATTACTACCATTGCCTGTTTTCTCTTGAAACGAACCCACTTTATTTGTCGAACTACCGTTATTGGCAGACTCAAAAACCTCGGTGTCGATTTTTCTGAATGCGCCCGCCCAGTCAATCCACTCATATTTCCATTTGACATTCAGTCTGCCGGCCGTAGGCGCAAAAATACCGCTTTGAGTATAGTCTCCTTGGGTATTCATAGTATGTGTCCCATCATCATACAGTGAATACCACGTGCCGTTCTTGTATGTCTGCGCTGAAATGCAAAGCGCAGCTGCCAACGGCAAGAAAGTTAATAATAGGCGTTTCATCGTTTTTGGTGTTTATTGAATTCTAATACCGGATACATTGTAAATCGCGTCGCCAAGGCGGATGTACAGTTGTCCGTTGTATAATACTTTTTGAGCTCCATTGCTCTTGTTTTCGAATATCTCCTCAATACCTTCGTGGGTGTCCAGAGAGGTGCCCTCTATGTTGGTATCGGTGAAGTCCACGCGATAGAGACTGTATCTGCCGCTCTGAGCGTAGTCGTCAGCGATGACATAGATGAAGATGCACTTGTGTGCATGATCAAAAGCGAAGAAGGTCTGTGTCGATACACCGTTGGTCAGAGAGCTGTAGGTGCCGCAGGAGTCGCAGTAGGTCTCATCTACAGAGAAGGCACCGTCTTTGAACCCTACAGGCGATTCGTTACGGGTGAGCGTCGTCAGACGGTTGTTATAAATCAGCTCTGCATCGTCCAGATAAACGGTGTCAAGCACATTCACTTTATTGATCGTTCCGGTCGAATAAGACGAGCCTCCGCCGGGGAGCATGTTGGTTGTAAAAGTAGTCAGGATATATGCCGGCTTCTTATCCAGGTTATTAGGATAGTATGCAAACGGCACTGCAATACGCTGCCAACCCAGCTCCGGTGTAGCGGAGTAGTTCGTCACAGCGGCGGCAATCTTCATATCGGTGTAAACAGAGTCGGGGTTCTCCGGATCCTGATAACGGGCATTGGTGGTAATGATGGCGCTGACACGTGCTTTGTTCACTTCATTAGCCGGGTTCTTGTCGGCAGGCAGGTATTTTGCCCAGAATACAATCGAATCCGGACGACCTTGGAACGGCGTATTAAAGCCTGTGTTCTTGGGATCGGAGAAGTTGTAGTTGGCAGCAGGATCGTCAGCAGTAGTGGAACCGGCATTGATCTGACCATTTGTGCAGTTGCCGTTTGCTTTGGCGCCCAGCACCATTTTGGAGGACAGCAATGCACTCTGGGTGCCATTCGATCCCGGACGAACCTGAGTAGAAGGAACGAACTGGTCGGTGTTGTTTTTTACGAAGTTTACAAAATCACCGGTAGCCGTACCGAAGGAGTGCCATCCGGCAGGCTCGTTGTTGGTCCAAGTGCCTTCAAAGCCGCCATTGACGAGTGCATAGTTGTTGTTGGCAGCCTTACCGGTGAAGAGCACAAAGATTGGCTCAGGAAGCGAAGGTGCGGCAATAGAGAGCACCACCATTGCATCGCTCGCGGTGACGATGGAGTTGTAGGTCGTACCTTCATCTTCCAGACCATTCAGAACGGTGATGGTAGCACGCTCTTTGATGGCTTTGATGTAGAGGGTAGCATTCTCCAGAGTCAACTGGCCGTTTTCGCTAATAGGGATATTGGGGAGCACGATGTTACCCAACATTCCTCCATTGTAAGAGAAATCAGGCAGTACGAAGGTAACGGTATTATCTACCGTACCCCGCAGGAGGTAAACAGACTTGTTCGGATAGAGGTCTCCACCGATATTCAAGTTTCCGTCAAACTGACCGCAGACATCCCATACGGACACTGCCATTACTTGTGCCGAGAACAACAGTCCGGCAAAAAGAACAGTAAAAATCTTTTTCATTGTTTTGTTTATTTAATTTTTGTACCTAAGATATCATATATAGTTTCATCCTTGCGGATTATATAGAGTCTGCCGTTATAGAGCACCTTGCGGGCGCAGTGTCGGTCGTCCGTTTCGGTCTCGAAGATGCCTGTATGTATCGGTTTGGGCTCTACGGTGAGGTGGAGAACCAAGGTTGAGTCGCAGTCGTCCACGGTATAGTAGGAAGCGTAGAGAGTGGTCTTGCCCACCGGCATGCTGCTCAGGCTCCAGCTTTCCCAGGTCTGTTTCTCGCCTTGGGTGATAGTGAGCGAGTCTTCGATGGTGTAGGACGGCAGGGTTCGTACTGTAAGATATACGATAGAGTCGCCTCCGTACATGTTAGGCGTTGAGATGCGTACTTCTCCCTCGAAGGCTCCGTTGTATCTCTCGCCATTGTATGTAACGCTCTCGCCCTCGCAGATAACAGCCTCGTAGGTGCCGTGTGTCACTTGGGTCTCGGCGACATACAGCATGAGCACATAGACTGAGTCGCAACCGCTTATGGTTTTGAGAGAGTCGTAGAAGAGATACGGCTCGGTAGCCTGCGGCAGGTCTTGGATAGTCTGCCCGCGCCATGTCAAATGGGCTTCGTTGACATATTTTTTCTCCACCGACTGCCAAGAGGGCAATACAGTGAGTTGCAATTGGAAGACAGAGTCGGTGTTGTATATTGACAGCAGTGAGTCTGTCACAACGAAAGTACCCGGTTTTCCGGTCGGGAGCGTCCGTCCGTGCCATTCCGTCTCCTCGCCTTGGCACGCAGTAGCGGTTTCTGTGGCGAAGAAGTTGACGGGGGTGACGGTCAGTTCCAATGTCAGAACCGAGTCGCAACCGGCAACGGTCTGCATCCGTACCGTGTCGTGATATACACCCGGTGCAGGATAGACATACTTCTTGCCGTGCCATTCCAGACTTTCGTCCATCTTCATCTCCCGTTGCTCGGCGGTGAGATAAACGGGCAGCGTGTTCAGGGTGAAGGTGATCAGCGAATCGCCTCCCTGTGCATTAGGAATAGTGGTGGTATAGACACCGGCTTCGGTCAAGCCGGAGAACAGATTGTCGCTGTAAGGCTCGTTCTCGCAAGTGACTGCCGAATAGGCATATTCGGTGTTCACAATCGGTTTCTCCGGTTCTGCCATCTGTATGGTATATACGGAGTACGCGCCTGCCTGCGAGTAGTTGTTGGCTACCACATACACGAGCACCTTGTTGTTTGCTTCATCGTAGCCTACAAAGGATTTGGCTCCTTTGCCGTCTGCGGTAGCTTGAAAGTCGTAGTCGCTGTCGCTGTAGGGCTCCTCACGTTGTGCGGCGTTGTTGGCAAAAGAGACGGTTTTGCCGTTCATCTTCAGCGATTTCAGGCTATGGTTGTAAATCATCTCTACGTCGTCCAGATAGAGATAGTCGTAGTAATACTTCTTGCTGAATGTACCGGTAGAGTATGTAGTACCGCCTCCGGGCTGATAGTTGGTGGTGAAAGTTATCAGCATGTATGCAGCCTGGGCGGGGTCTAAACTCGTATAGGAGAATGGAGTAGAGAGCCGTTGCCAGCCCATCGAACTGGTGGCTGAGTAGTTGATGGCTGCATCTGCAACCTTCACGGATGAAGAGTTGCCTGTCTCCGGGTCCTGATAACGGGCATTGGTAGTGATTGCTACGTGGGCACGTGCCTTGTTAGCCGAATTGGAGGGGTTCTGGTCTGCCGGAATATATTTCGCCCAAAAAACCAGCGAGTCCGGTTGTCCCACAAAAGCCGTGTTATAACCGCTATTGGAAGGGTCGGAGAAATTGTAGTTGTTGGCAGGAGAATCCGCACTGGTAGCACCGGCATTGATTCTTCCGTTGGTACAGTTGCCGTTTGCTTTGGCGCTCAGCACCAGATTGGACCGTACAACTGCGCATTGGCTACCGGCAGATCCGGGTCGCTTTTCTGTAGAGCGCTGGAACTGTTCTGTATTGCCGGTCACGAAAGAGCTGTAACTACCTGTTGCAGAAGGGAAGGAGTGCCAGCCGCTCACTTCGTTGTTAGACCAACTACCCTCAAATCCGCCGTTGGTGATGGCATAGTTGCGGTTGGTGACTTTATTGCCCGAGAAGAGCACAAAAATAGGCTCCGGCAAACTGGGTGCGGCAATAGACAGCAGGATATCCGCCTTGCTCGAAGACACTACGGAGTTGTATGTCACCGAGCCGTCCTTAAATCCGTTCAGTACGGACACTACAGCGCGTTCGTTGATGGCTTTGATATACAGCGGGCGGTTGTCCAGGGTCAGTTGCCCGTTCCCGTCCATCGGCATATTGACCAGTACGATGTCGCCTAACGAGGCCGCACCGTATTGGAAATCCGGCAGTACAAAAGTAATACTGTTCTGTGCAGCGCCGGGAAGGATATAGATCTCTTTGCCGGCATAGTTGGTACCTCCGATATTGAGGTCGCCTTTGAATACACCGGCTACTTGGTTGACCGTCACCGCTTCCATGGAGATGGTGAGCGCCAGAAATGAAATTATCGTTAAAAACTTCTTCATTGCAATCTGTCTTTAGTCTTACAACGTGAGGTTGAGCCGGCAAACGAAGGTTCGCGGTGCTGCCAGTGCCATCGGACGATAGCTGTACTCGGTATTGAGCAGGTTGTTGATCAGGAACTGTACTTCCATTTTCTCTTTGAACCGTACTGCTGCACGCAGATCCATCGTAAAGACGCCGGTGTTGTGTTCCATCCAGTAGTCGTGGAGCGACATGCCGTCCTCGTATCCGAAGACGAACTTACGGGCGTAGTCCATCAGATCCTCGCTCTCTTTCTCGCGCTCGTCCACCATCAGATAATCCACTGCCAGAATCTTGCTCTTGTAAGCCATGTTGAGACCTACGGAGAACCACTTGTAGTTGTAGTCCAGAGTGGCTTTGAACGAGTGCTTGTTGCGGTACTTGAGATATTTGGAGTCATTGGATTTGTTCTTCATCTGCAAGGGATCGGTATAGGTCTTCTCCTCCTCGATACGGCGGCTGTTGTCCAGATCCTCCGGCTCCATGAAGGTGTAGCCGATGCTATAGTTGAGGCCCATGTGCTTTTTGCTCAGATCCACTCTACCCATGGTGCTGACTTCCACACCATAGATACGTGCGTGGCTGACGTTCACGAACTGTGCTCCGATACCGATACCGGCATTGCTCAGCGATTTGGTTTCTTTAATGCTATTGATCATATTCTCCGCCTCGTCTATCACGTCATAGATCGAGTTGATCATCGAGTAGTCGGAGTTGCGGAAGAGGCCGAACTGGTACTCAATCATGTCGCGGTACTCGGTGTAGAAGGCTGCTATGTCGAGCGAACCTGAGAGAGGACCGAACTTGTATAACTGCTGGTAACCCAACTCGGCGTTGAAGCCGGATTCAGGCTTGATATCATGGTTCGGATACACACCCACGCCGCCGATGTCTTTGCGGGCGAACTTCTCGGTGATGGACGGGTTACGATAGCCCTGTCCGAAGCTGGCGCGGAGGAATCCTGCTCTGTAGATCTCCCAGTTCAGTCCGGCACGGAAGACAGGACGGATAGGGCACAACCACTTGCCTATCTGGATATTAGCCTCTTTGTAGTGGTCGTCCATGCGGTAGTATTCCAGACGCATACCGGCGCTCAGTGACAGACGGTCGGCAATGCGGTGGTCGTATTGCAGATAGGCTGCCAGGTTGTCGGTGTGGTGCGTACCGGTGATATTGGCGGTGTTGGTAATATGGTTCCAGTTGACGCCGGTAGTCAGGCGGACACCAGATTGCCAGGCTTTGGAGAACTGATAGTCCAGATAGCCGTTGTAGGTCAGTTCGGGACGGGTAGGGGAGTTGTCCGCCAGCAGTCCCATAGCATATGCCAGCGCGTCTTGCATCTCGGCTACCGTACCTGTGTAACCGAATCCGTTCTTCACCAGGTCAATACCATTGGTCACAGCGCCTAACCAGTCTTCGTTCATTGCCGGAATAGCCACATCCTGGAAGGTTAGAATCAGGGCATCCTTGGTGGTCATTCCTCCGTCGATATAGCCTTGGATCTGATTGACGTAACCGGATATCTTGTCCAGATCGAAACTGGATACACCCCATTTGGCAATGTCCTCCAGACTCTTGCCTGCTGTCGGTGTGGTCAGATTGTCTGATGTAAGGTAGAAACGCGCACGGATTTTGTGCGAGATACCTTTCTCGGTGTCATCGTAGTTCCAGAAGGGGTCGATGTTGAAGTTGTGCTCTTTTCGTCCCATATTGGTCAGAGGCGACGGGTGGATAGGATCCTTCGGGCTGCGCCAGATAAAGAAGTCACCGTACTGGTTGGCTACATAGTTGACATTGGCACCCATCGACATGTATTTTTCTTTCGATTTCATCGGGTGATGATAGGTCATGCTTCCAGACAGGCGGACGCGGTCGTTGAAACTCTGCTCGCGGTATCCCTCGTCTTTGAATCCGCTGATGGCTGCAGACATGTCAAAGTTGCCTACACGGCGTGTGTGGGAAGCCTCCGCACCGTAATAGAGGGGCAGGCGTGCGCCGGTGTATGAATAGTTCTTGAAATTGTCATATACGCCTACGTATCCGCTGATCTTGGTCTGCGGTTTCTCGTTAGGGCGTTGTGTACGGACATTGATCACACCGTTGAGTGCCGAAGAACCGTATAGCACGGAAGAGGCACCTTTGATGACCTCCACCTGGCCTACATTCTCCAGCGGCACGTTGTTCCAGTTGATCTCGCCGGTCTTGGGGTTCAGGATCGACATTCCGTCCATCAGCACCTGACAGCGGCTGCCCACGCTGTATGTCCATCCACCACCGCCACGGATATTGGGCTGTTTGTCCACGATGTCAACGCCGGGCAGGGTCTGCAGCGAAGCGGACAGGTCTGTAGGAGCCTGGGTGCGGAGCGCTTCGGGCTTGAGCACTGCCATCGAGACAGTCACATCGGTCTGCTTCTGCTCGTACATACCGGCAGTGATAACCACCTCGTCCAGCAGTTTGTTATGGGTGGACATGGCGATGTTCATCTTGGTAGTCATGCTTGTGATAATGCGTGTCTCGGTCTCATAACCCATGAAGGAGTAACTCAGTTTGGTGGGTTTCTTGGTGTTTACGGTAATGGTGTAGTTACCGTCTATATCGGTTACGGTACCTACTCCGGGGTTGTTAATGTCCACGATTGCTACACCGACCATCGGTTCGCGAGTCTCCAATTCTGTTACCACTCCCGTTACGGTAGTCATGCCGTCTTTGGGCTTCTGGGCATATACAAGCATCGAAGAGAGGATAATTACATTCAATAAAAGTACTTTTAAACGCATATTTCTAATCTTTTTTGTACAAAAAATAGTTATATTCACAAAAACGAGTGCAAAGGTACGACTTTTTTTTCATACTGAAAAGACTATTCTTTAAGAAAAAGGGCACTTTCTTTATTATTTTACCTAAAATCTTAAAAATCGTACCATAATTTTGGCGTTCTTATGGGGTATTTTTTGCCAAAATATTAAAATTTAGACAGGTTTAGGAGTCTATAGCGCCTTGCAGAGAGTGAAGACCGTGAAAGTGGCTCCGCGGAATGCCTTCATGGCGTTGAGACAGGCACGCATCGTCTCGCCCGTGGTGATGAGATCGTCCACCAGAAGAATATGCTTGTGGTACATCTGCTCGGGGTGAAGGACAGCGAAAGCTTCTGCTACGTTCTGTTTGCGGCTGTCGCCGGATTGCAATGCCTGCTTCGGGGTGTTCCGGATGCGGAAGACGTGAGTGGTATCCACCTCTATACCTAATACCTCGCCTATTCCCCGGGCGATGAATTCTGACTGGTTATAACCTCTCTCGCGAAGCCTTCTCGGATGGAGAGGGATGGGTATGATTATGTCGATTTCATCGAAGAAATCGCTGTCTCTCCATTCTTGCGCTGCCAGTCTTCCAAGGGTTCTGCCGATCTCCGGACGGTCGGCGTATTTCATGAGGTGGATGAGTCTTTGGACGGGGTGTTGTTTCTCATAGAAGAGGAAGGCTCCGGCGCGCTGGAGGTGTGCCGTTTTGGCGGCGCGTACTATCTGCGCGGGCTGGTCAAGAACGGTCATCTCCGTGGAGTTCTGCTTGAGAGTTGCCTGTTCAGTACGCGGAAGGGCTTTGATACACTCGTCGCATATCTCAGCCCTTTCGCCGTTTCTTGATTGAATATGTCTGCCGCACATTCCGCAGGTATGCGGCAGGAGGAGATCGATCATCCTTTCCGTAGTCTGCCCCGGTAATGTGCCTGGTGCGCTCTGCTGCCTACGCCGCGGTTAGCCACATAGCGCTCGTAATAACTGATAATCAGGGTGGTGACGGGCAGTGCGATAATCATTCCGATTATGCCCATCAGTGCGCCCCAGAGACTCAGAGACAACAGGATGGCAGCCGAACCCATGCCGGTTACGTTACCCATAATCTTGGGTGTTAAGATCATATCCTGGATACTCTGTACCACGACGAACACAATCGCCATCATCGTGAGCGTCCACCATACAGGTTGCCCTGTCTGAGCCGATTGCAGCAGACAGAGCACGATACATGGCGGAATACCCAATGCCTGCATGTATGGAACCATATTGAGCAGACCGATGATCAGTCCCATGGCTATGCCCATCGGCATGCCGGTGATCGTGAAACCGATGGCAAAGAGTACGCCTACGCACGATGCCACCATGGCTTGTCCGCGGAAATAGGCATTCATGTTCCGGTCGATGTCACTCATCACCATCTCAGCTTGTGCGCGGTACTTGCGAGGGACGAACTTTGACCAGTTGGCTCTGATTTTGGGGAAGTCGATCATCAGGAAGATGAGGTACATTATTCCGATGAAAACGACCATAAGTTCACTTAGCCAGCTCAGTCCGCCGGTGACCCATTTGCCGATTTTGGGAACCAGTTCCTTGATCGAGGAGGTCAGTTCGGGGTTGCTCAGCAGCGATTCCCATTGCCACTCCTCCTGCCAGTTGAGCAGTTTCTCCTGTGTCTCGGTTGAGACATAGTCGTTGATATCGAAGTTGGCTATATATCGCTGAAATCCTGTCCAGGCGGTGTTGACCTGTTCTGTCACCGGTTTGCGCAGCGCTGCCACAGCGCCGACCAGTACTCCGGCTACCACGAGCAGTGTTACCAGCACCGCCAAGGCACGGTTGCGCACCCGGCAGCGGTTTTGCACAAAGCCGACCACCGGATCTAACACGTACGCCAGCAGAAAACTGACGAAGAAAGGCAACAGAATGCCATACAAACGACTGAACATAAGCCTTATTTGCGGTTAAAAAGCCAGTTCTTAATTCTTCCGAGGAGACCGATATAGAAGTTCATCTCCCGTGTGGCGTTCTCTACGTGGCACTCCAGTCTGACGCGCTGCAGTTCTGCCTCGTGCTCTGCTTCGATGGTCTTGAGAGCCAGTTCCTCTTCGCTTCTGAGTTGCTTGGTGAGCAGCCGGATGAAAGGGTGGATGAACAGTACTTTGCGGCATGCGACAGCGATGATAATCAGAAGGATGTATCCGGCTCCGATGATCAGGGCGGCAGCCCAGACGGGCATACATTTTGCCATCACGTCAATCAGGGCTACTGCTCCAAAACTCAGGAGCGCAAAGAGCAACAGTACGACGGTGAAGATCAGCAAGAACAGTCCTAACACGCGGCTGACGATACCTATCAGCCGGAATCTGCCCACCTCTCCCATGGCTTTGCCATAGTTGGTGAGTTCGTTTTTGAGTTGGGTCCAGACTTCGTTTTCCATATTAAACCTCCTCTGTTTGGCTTTGTACTTTGGCTGCTTCGGCAGCGATGTTTTCTTTGGCTTGGTCGCAGTATTCCTGCGCACGTTTCCTGGCTTCGGAAGCCAGATCGGCAAGTTGGTTTCTTACCTCTTCGCCGGCTTTGGGCGCCAAGAGCATTACGGCTGCGGCACCCAGCATTGCTCCTCCTGCCAGAAGAGCGATGTTTTTCATTAAGTTACTCATAGTTTTTGACCTTTATAATGCAATTTCTTTCCGCCCATTTCGCACTCAAAGGAGAGACTTTGTGCGGATACTTTGCCTTTCAGTTCGGATATCTTGCGTTTGGGATACGGGTCGTTGTGCACGAGCGGGATAATATTGTCGCCTTTCAGGCTTTTGGGATGCTCTTTGCCGATGATCTGCACCTTGGGGATGAGTACATCGACTTTGACGGGCATTATCCGTGCGAACTTGACGTGGTACATCGTAATATTCCCGGTTTCATCGAGAGAAACACGCACTTTCTCCATGGTAAATCCGCTTTCCAATTCCATGGTACCGATATACTCCTGTGCCGCAATACCGGTGCTGAAAACCAAGCCTGCTGTCAGTACGAACAGAGGGAGGAAATGCCGTATTTTCTTACCGAAATTCATGTCAATCCCACTAAATGACCGTGCAAAGGTACGACAAATTTTGGACATATGCAAATATAAAAGGATTTTTTCTGTTTTTGTCCGCAGATTACAACAGATTTTCGACGAACTAATTAAAAATCTGTTTAATTTGTGTACTCTGTGAACAAAATAATTTGCATATATGAGAAAAAAGTTGTATCTTTGCAGCGTGGTTGAAATTCGTGGGCTTTGGAATGATATATAAAATACTGAAAATGTGCCTTGTATGTAATATGTTTTTGCTGCATGGTCTAGGAAGAATAATGAATAATGAATATTTCGGGACGAAAGTACATGCAACAGTAGTAATGGAGGAACCATTATGGCGAGACATTTGAAGACAGCAATGATTGAGGGTTTGGCGCGGACAATCGCCACTTTTGAGCCGTGTCCCTCCGGTTCGGCGCGCCGTGCCCGCGGTGTGCGGTATTTCCGGCTGTGTCCGGGCATAGAGACCTATACAGGGATCGTGAACTCGCA
>ODAJ012192376.1_pt1 | contig 97842 bp, 121 predicted proteins | sample 1539241 | NCBI WGS metagenome assembly ODAJ01 (sample SAMN02144231, study PRJEB22623) | gut metagenome | biome: sheep rumen | host: Ovis aries | place: New Zealand | reverse complement strand
GTCGCAAGGCGTCGCCTCCAGACCCTTCTTGTAAGCCTGGATACTGTGGGAACATCTCTTGCTGTTCGGACACGAATCCGTACAGTCCTCGGAGTGTATGCACCTCTTGGCCTTGCAGACACAGAAATCCCACTTGTCGGGGAAGGCCTTGGCCATCAAGGATGCAATCTGACACTTGCGTTTCAAGTTGGATTCGGACACCTGCTTAAAGTCGTTCACGAGTGCCAGGAAATCTTCCGTGGGCACGACCATCGTAACGCCCGCATCGGCTTTCCGCTCGTTGATATATACCAACCAATCGTCAATGGACATCGGGTACCTCCTTGGGCGGGAGCCGCCTGGACACGTATCCGGACGGGTGGTCAATGAGCTCACGGACTTTCCCGGCCAGTTCCGTAATATTCCCGGCCAATTCCGTAGCCTTGTCAAGGAGTTCCATCGCATCAAGGATGCGGTCATCCCTCATATCCCGTTCGTCGGAGTACGGGGCTACGGCCTTGATGATGGCATCCGTCAAGGCCTTCTTGTGTTCCGTGTCCAGTTTGATGATTTCCGATTTGTGGGCAAAGACCAGTTGTACAACCAGGTCTTTCACGTCGCTGACCTTGCACCAATGCTCCCGATTGAAATGGAACTGCTCAATCGGCTGCTTGGCAATCTCGTCAAAGGTCTTCTCGTCAAAAGTCATAGGGTATCCCCGGTTAAGTGTGGTTGTCTACGATACCTCTAATATAAGAAAATACCTATCTGTTGTCAATAGGTATTTTAAAAATATTTCAACTTTTTAGGGTAGGTTCCGGTCGCGGAGGTAGTTTGATGCAGTTTGCACGAGTTCGCACACCTGCATATAGCACCAACTCTCCGCTATGCTCCCCGATACGGTCATCCAGAGGTCTTCATCGCTGATGTTCCACCCCTTCCACCTGTTCATCTCCACGAGGGAATCACCCCAGGATTCCACCGTGTCGCGGTCCGAACCGAGTTCGTCCAGGTCCTCCTTGGTCACTCCGTAGTCGGCATAGTCCTCAAGGAGGGTCTTCTTCAAAAGCTCCTCGTCCACTCCCCTTTCCCAATAGGTACGGGGAGCAGCATTCAATTTTTCTGCCCAATAGTCCGGGTTGATATGGTTGCCACAGAAGAATCGGTAAGGATTACAGATGTTGCCCTTGAAGACCCAGCATCCGTAATCGCCCACAACCGTAACATCCATGTCCGTGAACCGGACGTAGATAGGGTAGCCCTCGCTGTTCCGGAAATCCACCTCTATGAAAGTCTTGCCAGGGACACATTCCAATGTAGATTTAATGTGAACTACCGCCACTATAAATGGTGGCAGCTTCTTGTCTTCGCTTCGTCGGGAGAACTTGCCAATGGCAGCCGTTGGACGGCTACCTCCGGTAGCGGTTCCACCCTCTGCGGTGGCCTGTTCCAGGCACACGGCTGGATTATGGGTTCCAGCTAGACCGCATAAGGATTGCAATACCGAATGTCTTTCCATCTCATTAAGGTAGTTCATCCAATCATTGTTCCAGTTGGGACTAACCTTGGTTATCAAAAGCATGTTTAAACACTCAGTAACTACAATATAACTATATAACTACAGAAATGCAATACTTGAGTTCAATAAATTTAGCGGGTCTTACCCACACCCTTCAGGGTGTGGGCTTGCGACCGCCTATTTGTCAAAATCTGTCATAAGTTCTCTCCTTACTTGCGAACCCTATGTTCGTCTCTGAATATCCTGTTCTCATGGGCAAGCTCCCCGCTCAATACCCCAGCCACCGCTCCCAACTTGGAACCGGGATTGAAGCACGCATATACCCCAACATAGCGGAAAAGTTCGTTCAGTGGCTCTATGGGTGCCTGGAAGATGAATGTATCTTTCCTGTCTCCTGGGACTCCGAAGTTGTAGGCGGGGTCCTTGTACAACATCAGAAACCCGAAACTACCGGACATGTGCCATCCCTCTTCGCTGCTGTAATCCTTGCAGTCCACGGGGGCATAAGCAACCTGGTGGTTGTCCAGGTTCACCCATCGGGTGTAGAACGTGACCAGGGAGTAAATGATATCGTCATCCGCGATACCGAGCGAATCGGCATGGATTTTAAACTCCTTCGCAAAGTAGGGGCACTTCTCAAGGACATCTCGTACCACCCATGGACGCAAGGGGGACATCCCCAGGTACTCCAGGGCGTTCTGGAAATTCAGCGGGAAATCCCCGTCAGCCGTGATGTACCCGGCCTTCTGTTTAGTCTCGTATGCTTCGGGATTGAACATACCCGCCAAGCGGACGAGGCACCAGGCCGTCCGCTCGGACATACCGAGCTCTCTAAGAACTTCAAAGTCGTGTTTCTGTTGTCTGTTCATGATAAATTTCCTATACGATTTCAGCCATATTCCAATTAGCTATGTCCACCTAAAGTATTGCTAGTTTTAATGCACCTAAGCACTACTGGTACATGCACCAGTCGCCCGCTGGTCCATGTGGTTTATCATAGAAAGATGCCGTAGGCATGGGAGATTGCAGGTGCTCGTATCGCCAGATGCTATTTCTTTCTTCTAGTATGATTGTGTCCACCTTCCCCAGGAAGGACAGGGTGATGCACTTGTCCGGGTTATAGACAGATACCCATGTGTCTTCTCTGAATTGCTTTGATGTATTGTCGTATATTGCAACAAAACAATGTCCACGATAGTCCACGAAGTCGCCGACGAAGTAGAATGGCCTATCGCCGAATGTATGTATTTCGTGTAGCTTGGAATGTATCATTTTTAATTCCTCGTTTTTACGGATTTTTCTTAACATCGTTTTTCTCCATCAGCGGTCCAAGCGAATCCAACATAAAAATGGAAGCCATAGCATCATCGCAATCCTTACTGCGTAAATCCCGAATGGCTTTCAAGGCATCCTCAACGGACATCCCGCCCTTCAAGTCGGCCATGATGGCATATAAATCCTTTTGGATGTCATCACAGCAACTATGAATCATACGGCTATAATCCAGTTCTCTCTGCGACGGGATGGTTCCAGGCATCATCCGCACGGGATTGAGCCCGATGGACTTGACGGCATCCACGATGCTGAAAGTGTTATACAGTTCATCTTTTGTCATAGTTGTCTATCCCAATACGATATAGCCCACCACCGCCCAAAAAATCAATCCGAGCACAATGTACATCAACACATCCAAAGGACCCCCGTTCCACCGGGCAGGTGATGAGTGACAATCAGAGGACTCTTTATTGGACTTCCTATGATGGGGATAGTCGGAGCCATACTCTCCGGTAAGATACTTATCGTTCTCGTCATCCTTGTAGCAATCCAGACACATCTTGGCATTATGCTCTCCACAAATGCATCCCTGGATATAATCATCAAGACCCTCCCGCAATATCTTTCCACAGATAATGCAGTAAGATTCAATGGGTCTCTCTACGGGGTTATCCATTCCCTTGAGAGTAACCGCAATCCCAGGTTTCACATAATGTGTACCCATACAAATCCTCCGTCACCCATCTTCAAACCTGTCCCTAGTTTCATCAAGATTCCGCAAGACTTCAAGGCAATACTCCTCGGTGCATTTGGGCGGGAGCGTAGCGATGACGCAATTATGGCGGTCAAGCACATCATAGCCGATATCCACGTCATCCCATCGTGCCTCTACATCATATTGCCAACAAAGGTCAATAATCTTTTGATTGGGCTTATAAACTTTTCCGTCTCTACCGATAGCCATACTACACCCTCCTGTCTCTAGGGAGTTTCAGCAACTCCTCTGCCTTTTCGTTCGGGAACCACTTGCGGGAACCATCTGCCATACGGACGAGCTTGCCCTTCTTGTTTTGCTTGAGCAGCGTGCCATACATCCGTATTACAGAATCGTACATCGCCACGAGCCTACGGGAGCCTGCACGTTCGCGCTCGGCCTTGAGCATATCAATAATCTCTTCACGGGAGAGCACAATCTTTCCGGAAGATTCTTCCTCCGTGGGAAGAGTAACTTGGGGAGACTTCTTGATTGTAGACTCCGTATACGATGCCCTGTCAAGTGCGTCATAGAACTCTTTTTCGTGTGTGTTCTTCGGGAACGAAGACTGGATTCCCGCCACCTGGATAAGATTCTCTATAACTTTCGTAGTAGACCAGATTCCTGTGCTACTTTGAAACATCTTGCCATCACGGTCGGCCATACGGCCATACTGGCCATTACCATATACAGATACCAGAGATATCGGCTCAATGGCAGTATATCCCGGTGCAATACGCAAGTCATCCAGAGCCCTCAACTTGGAGGGGCGCTCACTCTCCGGCATAAGGGGGACATACATCCTGTTGCAAGCCACTCCCAGAATATACACGGGAGAATCGTCGTCCTTATCAAACTGCGATGTGACAGTATCATCGGGGAACACCTTGTTCTCCAACAATGTCTTCGGGGATACGGGCTTGAATATGTATCCCCCGAATGTACAGATGAGTTTAATCATATTATCCTGGGTCATCCGTAAAATCTCCTCTAGTGCAAGTTCTCCCAAAAGTTATCTGATGCTACCCTATCCTTCTTCCTCTGCCGCCAGAACTTGCCATAGAGCCATTCGTTGGGCATCGCCACGAACAGGACTACAAGAACTATGACGAGGATTCCGAACCCTACCCAAAAAACAGGGACGCCCCACTTGTGTACCAGGCACTCCACCGCAGTGTCCAGGTTCTCCCCGTTGAGGAACTTGGCGTCGTTGAACTGATGGTTGTCAATGTTCGCGTAGACAGTCCCCGTGTAGGACAGTTCACGCCCGTGGTAAACGTACCTCTGCTTGTTGGAGAAGAATCCACGGGATGGCAACTTAACAATCCCTATATAGTTCTCCCCAGGCAGTTCGGGAAAAGCGTGGTAGTAAAAGTTCCTCCCCAGGAATCGGACCTGGCTCACGGCGAACCTGTCCCGTCCAATGGCATCCCACGACCAGTAAGTTTCCGTGTGGCAATGGCGGTTCTTGCCCTCGCCCGAACAGACCGTCCTATGGTGCTTGCGGTATTCCTCAAGGACGCGGGTAAGCGTCATATAGTTCCCGATGCCCTCGTCGGTCACGGAGCCGATGGCACTCACCGTACCGTAGGCAAGCGTGTGACCAGCATTCGTTTTGAACGCATAGTTGAACTGGGTGCTGTCGGCAATCTTGACGGCCTGGTAATACTTCACGTTGGCATCGTTCTCGCAACTACGGATAGACCCTGCGATGCACACTCCCGCAATAAAGGCCAGGAGCATGAATATCGCCGACACGAACATCTCGCGTTTCGTCACCTCCGCACCGGAACTACTGTACGAATAAGGGTATGACATCTGTTATTAATCCTTCAGCAATCCGGTGGGGGCATCCACGGGGGCATTCTTGAACTCCAGGTACTTGTAATCCTTTTCATCGTATCCGAGAATGGACAGGAAGATGCGGGTCGGGAAACTCTTGACAAACCTCTTGTACTCCTTGACCATCGTATTGAAATACTTACGATGACTGGCTATACGATTTTCGGTCATAGCAAGCTCCGTCATATAGCGGTCGTAGTTCTCCACGGAACGGAGTTGGGGATAGCGTTCGGCCACGGCCTTGACATACATGGATGCATTCACGTCCCCGTTGTCGCTGATGTTGCGGGCCTTGGACATCTCCACGATAACCTGGGCCTCGTGCTTGTCATAGGACTTGACGGCTTCCGCAAGGTTGACGAGCAGGCCGGACCTGCGGTTGTATTCGGCATTGAGGTCGCTCTCCGCACTCTCCACAGACTGCTCCTGGGCGATGGCCGTGTTCTGCGAACTCTGCACCCCGAAAATTACGGACAATGCGAAAATCGCACAGAAGATGATGACTGACATTCCGATGAACACTACACTTTTCATTTTTGTTCCTCTTGGTTGTTGGTGGTATTAGGCGGTTCAAATTTCCAGCACGGGAACGGACACCTGGAGCATCCGTAACTCGTCTTGTAGTAATGGCAGAAAGCCTCGTAGGCGGGTATGTTGTTGAACGGAGTGCTGCTGACGAGCCTCTGGAACACGGCCATCTGTTCCTCAAACGAGAACCCTATCCGGTCGCGGAGCATCGCCGTCACGCAATTACGCAAGTCCTGGAGAGTCCCGTCGTTGTACAGAACAGTGTCGCGGTTCTCCACGATAAACATGTCGCTCTGCAAGACATCCCGCTGACGTACCTGGTCAAGAGTCAGATGACTGCGGGCACAAACCCTTTCATATCGGGCATCCCGGTCGCTCATCTTGACCACAATCTTGCCACTATAGAACGGAGCTTTCTCAAAGGTGAATACGTAAGACGCTATTTCGGCGGCTTCAACGAACACGACCTCCTGCAACTGTAGGATGTTGTCCCTCAAGTAAAAACCAAACTTTTCAAATATGTACCCTTCCACGGCCTTGCGCTTGTATTCCGGGAGGGGTTCAAAGAAATGTCCCCGGAGCCATTCAACGTCGCATTCCATATCGTCGGTGAGCACGTCCTTGCCGAAAGTCTTGAGCAGGAGCATCTTGTACCCGTCATCAGTCTTCATGAGGGATTTGGCAAAGTCGTCCATGGAGATGACCCGATGACCACACTCCTTGAGGATACTCCCCACGGACGACTTGCCACTACCTATCCTTCCCGTAAGCAAAAAGATTCTTGCCATTTGTCACTTGTCCTTGTACTTGTCGTAAAATTCTTTCAAATCAATAGTCCCGCCCAACTGCTTGAACAGACTGTCCATCTTGGCGAACGCCTCGTCATCGTAGGTGAACTTACGACCCTTCTTCTCCAGGTTCGCAAGGTCGTCGTCAATGAACTTCTTGCAGGAGTAGAGGTCAAAGCAATGGGCGAAGGCACACGTGCCGTCCTCGTCTATGCCATACCATATAACAGAGTGGTCGGGCTGAAAGTAGCCACCGCACTCAATGAACACGCCCCGATACAGGTAGCGGATGCCTACCTCGGAGCGGCCCATCTTGTTGTGGGGGAGCCTATGTGCCCTGTACATACGAACTCCTACTGAACCATGTCCTTGAGTTTCTTGTCAAGGAAATTGGCGAGTTCAAGCAGCTTTTCCTGGTCGCCGTTGACGGCGTTGATACGGATAGCCTTGGAGAGCCTACGCATCAGAGTCACGTACTTGGCAGAGGGGAACGGAAGTTCTTCAAGCGGAATCTTTTCCATCTCGGCTTCCCTCTTGAGACGCTTTTCCTCGGCCTCGGCATTGGCCAACAACTGCTTGAGCTGTTCCACGTGATTGTGGGCATCGTTGGCGTCCTTGTAGTTCGGGGTAGTGACGTTGCCCGTGGAGCAACTGCCGCACTTGTCCGGGAATCCACCCTGGGCAGAAGAGTAACGGAGGTCCTTGCCACACGCACAGCGGTACGGCCACGGGAGCCCGAACAACCTGGCGAAGCATTCGTCCAGGCGAGGGCCGTGCGTCTTGCGAACGTGGTCTTCAAAATCTTTCTTGGGTATGCCGGATTCCCCGCAAAGCGGACACGTGTAGGTGGTGCGGGTGTACTTAGCCCCTGCGGGCTTGATACGGGTAACGAATCTCGGTAACGGTTCGGTGATGTACTTGATTGCCATCGTGGTTGTCTCCTGTTTGGATGTCTATAGGCAAATATAACACTTTACCTAACGATTGTCAATAGGTTTTTGTAAAAAATTTTAGTGGGTGTCATCCCGCAATCTCAAGGGACGGGGTTTCAAGGGTATAGAACTTGACGTTGTATCCAATATCCAGGGAAACCTCCGGGAACGTGGCGGCGATGTGTTCCTTGAGGGCTTCCAGGAATGCCTGCACACTGCTCTTGAACACGTCAATATTGACATCGCTACGGTACCGACCCTCCGTCCAATGGCCCGTGATGGCTTCCCCATGGATATACGCATAGAAATCCTCGGATGTGTAGACGGGGCAATGCCACGAATCCTTGGCGGGGATATAGTTCGCTTCACGGAACATCTTGAACTCGGGCCTATTCTGTGAGTAGTCCTTGTGTATGACGGAGAGTTCCTTCATACATGCATTGAACCGAGTCTTGTGTTCGGGGACCTTGAACCCGATGGTGTTAAAATAGAGACCCCTGATGGAAAGGCGGTATTCAGCGATAATCATCTTATGCACTGTAGTATCCTCGGTTGAGTGTGGTTGTCTTTTCCTTACACTCTAAATATAATAAAATACCTATCGGCTGTCAATAGGTATTTATAAATTTTTTTAAGATTTTTTAGGAGCGTATCTTCTGGTAGTGGTTCAGAATCTGCGCGACCCTCTGATGCGATATGCCCATGGATTCCGCAATGGCCTTCTGCGTTTCCCCTTTCCTCAACCGGAGCAGTATCCGCTCGGCCCTCTCCCTTATACGGGAAAGACGGGCCGTGCTCTTCTGCAAGAATTTCTTGTTCAGACGGGTCCGGCATACATACCTGCACAATTCGTAAGACCACCCCTCCGGCATTATGTTATTGGCCAACAACTCAAGGTCCTCCTCGGAGTAGACCTTGTTGTACTTGTGGGGAGTCATATCTATCCGGAGCAGTTCGCCAGTCAAAGGAATGCCTAGCAAATAGCACTTGGTACGGCAGGCCTTTGGGGTATGCCCCTTTGGCAACTTGCCCTCGCGGAGTAAGGCTATGTCCGGGTCGCTCCATCTCATACAGTACCTACTTGCCCGTGGCATCCTTGAACGAGTCACGTACCTCGGGCAGTTTCTGTTCTACCAGGTCTAGCAATTTCTCGTGGAGCTTGGCAATCTCGCGGAGGGAGTCATACTCCCATCTAGGAATAGTCACCATGCCATCGTGTGTGTGTACGGGGTAGTGCCTATTTTTTGTCATCGTCACCCCCAGAGAGCCACGCGACAAACACGCTGTCCACCACCCAACTGATTCCGAGCGATAACACGAGCGGGATTTCCAGGTAGTTGTACAGACCCATGAACGGGAGGATGAACCCTATGCCGTTCAGCATGAACAGGACGGCTGTATCTTTAAGAAACTCCATTGACAGGCTCCTTCGGGAGATTGATGGACAGTTTCCACGTGGAAGCGTTCTCCAGGGAGAACACGGTCTTGTGCTCGTCAGTCGGGTAGAACACGCCCGTGCTCACGAAGATTAGCATCAGCGAGAGCAACTGTTCGGGATAGTTGGAAAGCGGGCCGTGCAGGCAAAAATAGTCTGCCGTCACGTTCCCGTCAAATGCCACCATCGCATCCTTGAGGAACCGCACGGAGTTGTCCACGGCGATGAGCAGAGCGGATTCCGTCGGGAACGCATCGCGGAGCATCGGGGCGAACTCCTTGGCTTTCTTGGTTATGTCGGCCTCGTACCGCAAGTCGGCAGAGGCGGGGGTTATCTTGGGTTCATTCTTATGTGACATAGGTGTACCTCTCCTCGGAATATAATAAAATACCTAGCCCCTGTCAACAGACATTTTTCAGCCCTTCCACGAATCGGGCATGAACCTCCAGGCGTCTATGGCAGCCTTGCAATCCGGGCAGCACATCGTAGTCTTCAAGCCCGTATACTCCAGGGCGTACCTATCCGGCCAGTCGGTAAACTTGATAGGCCTGTTCTTGCACGGGACGGGATGGCCGTGGGGGTCCATATAAGCGGACAACTTGAACCCGTGGCGTGCCCCGTCAAAGTTCTCCTTGTCGTAGCCTATCACCCCGTAATCCCACCCGTTCCGGATGCAGACCTGTTCCTTGGCCTCGCGGTCAATCTTGTCTATGACGAGAACCTTGTCAAAGTATTTCGGGGGATTGTCCAAGTTGTGGAAGGCGGCTATGCGGATAACGGATTCCCGTGGTTCAATCGGGAGGAGCCCGTTGGTCTTGACGAGCGTCCGGTACTTGTGGTAGGATAGCCACTTGCACAAATCGTCAATCCCGTTATACAGGGCGGGTTCGCCACCCGTCAGTTCAACGACCCACTCGGACGGAGGGACGTTGGTGCTCAACCACGGAATCAGCCGCCCGTTGGTCAATGCATATTCGGGAGTACCAGTGTTCCGGTACTCCTTCATGGGACAATGCCAACAAGACAGGTTGCAATGGCTCGTCAGCGATATCTGTAGAAAGTTCACGGGCCTAATCTGCACCATAATACGGTTCTGTGTCCATCTGCCTCAAGATGTTCGTACCGCCCCTAATACGGATATAAGTATTCTTATACACGTCATGGAACATATAGGAGCAACAACCCACACCCGCAAAATGAGCATACCGTTGTGTACCCCTCCTATATTCACCAGGTTCTCCAGGACGATGCCCTGTAACTTCGGACCACCCGATAACAGGGGCCATACCTGCACTCAACATTTCATCAAGAGCATCAAGGAAATCATCACTGGGCGGGTTGTTCGTGGAACCCTCGTTCAGATACCCCACGTCAATAATGTTGCTACCCGCACCGCCACAGCGAATACGGGTAACTGTCGTATCGGAACGAACGATGTAGCTGTAGCCCGCACCGCTATTGGTGAATATATAGGAATCCGGAGTATCCTGGGAGTAACTATAGGGACCTGCATAGGTGTACGGAACTTCGGAACGGGTATACACGCTAGTGTTACACACGGCCAGTACGGGCATCGTGTGGTTCTCAAGCGATTTCTGTATCTGTTGGAAAAGTCCGGGCTTTGATGTATCCGTGTCGTTGATGCGATAGGCAGGATTGCTGCTAGATGCACCGCTCATCCAGTCGGCATAATAGACGGGAGCATAGTATCCGCTCTGTGCCTGCCCCTCCCAGGGACTACATATAACTCTACCCGTACCCACGGCACGCTGACAGATAAGTTCCAGGTTAGTGCCTACGCCACCAGGACGTGTACCGAAATCAAGGTCGGAGCCATTTTCAGTAGTATACGCCCCTACTCGGCAAATACCATTGTCAGCAAAAGAGTTCGGGAGGCATACGGGTGCTTCCGGAGTAGACCAATAATTGATGCCCCCACTCACGTTGTATATTTTATACGGATGAGCCGCATACACATTGACGCACCCATCAGTTTCGGGAATAGAACGAACCCCGTTAGAATCCGTAAACTCCGAACAATCCACAATACAATTCGTACCTCCCCCACTAAAATCCATAAGGTGGGCACTTCCGAAATGCAAGAGTGCATCCCCCGTATCCGCTTCAAGGAAGATACTCACCGGAGCGGGAACTTCCTCTGCCCATGTTCCGGGATGTCCGTCCAATTCACTGGAGATAAGTGCCCCCATATCTATACAAACAAGATTAGGATTATGGGATACATAGTTGTCAAACATCTCCTGCGTAATGACGAAATCGTATACGTTCGTCCGCGCAAGTTGGTTTGCCGCCATCGGCTTGAACACGTCGTTGGTGCTGTACTTGGTGTGTATCTCTTGGTTCGGGTTATTCTGCATAATAAGACCTCTCCGGTAAAAGTTATTAAATTACCACGCTTCCGTGGCGGCGATAATCTGTGCCCTAAAGTCGTATACGGAGTTTACAAGCTCCTCAATCCTGTCGGCGTAGTCCTTGAATATCTCAAAGTGGAACGTGACGAACTGGCCGTTGTTCTCGGGCAACTGACCAATGAACCTCGGCGTAGATATATGGAACTCCGACAAGTCGTCCTGCAACTGCTTCAAGCGTTCCCCGTTGTCGCCACACAGACCCGCCAGGTTCGTAGCCAACAGGTACATCTCGTGGATGATATCCATGATTGACCACTTGTCCGGGTCAACGTACTTGGCACACTTTGGAATCGGGTTACGCATCACGATGTAATGGTAAGCGTCCCCGTCCGGGCTCTCGGCATCCACGGACAGGAGCATGTTGCCTATGCTAGGGCTGTCCGACAACTTGGTGACGGATATGCTCTCGCACGGGAACACGTAGAACGTGTAGGTGTCGTTCGGCCCGTAGGACTTGACTGTCTGTTCAAGGGCCTCGTGGTAGACGGCCATCTGAATCATGCGGGATTCAGACATATAGCTTGAATGGTAGTAGATAATCTGTGACGGGTCGCTGTTCTTGTAATAGAGGTTGGAACCCGCCTTGACTTTCGTGTACTCGTCCGCGAACTTCAAGTACGGCATCTCGGTGTAATGCCACGACCTCATGGAAAGTAGATTACCGTACACGTCAAAGCACGGGAACTTGATTTCCTTGCCGTGGTCTATGGAATAACCCACCACGTCCGCAAGCTCCTGGTTAGCAGAGGTGGACGTGGACATGAACGAGCGGTAAAGGCTGACGAATGTCTGTGGCAAGGATGCCGTCTTCGCGGATGCTGGAACGTTCCCGTCCGGGAAGAAGAGGTTGCCCAACCGCCCGTCCGTTTCCTGCACGACACTAGACCTACGCTTGAACAGTGCATCCGTGAGCTCCCCGACCACCCCGAACTGCGTAGTGGTCATACCTACGGGAAGCGGGAGTTCCATCACAGTTCCGACATCCCCGATAGGACCGCCCACCTCAAGACCCTCGGGAACCTCAACCATCATCGTGCGGAGCGTGGACGCCCCCTCGCTGAACAAAATGCTTCTCTGATTGAACATCCCATCTGTAGTAACGTCTGACGGGAACATCACGAACCCTAGCGATTCCACGGGATACTGACCCGTCACGGAATCCCCGACGGCGGTTGTTTCTCCCATAGAGGACGTGGAGGAGATGACACCTTCCGTATAGTTCACCTTGTAGGCGATAAAGGGTATACCGAGTTTCCTGTTCTCGTCCATGGACACAATGGCCATCGTGTCGGGGTTGTAGGACGGGGACACCATGTAGGTTTCTTCGGACTCCAGGCTTCCGGCATATCCACTAGAAGCCCTGCCCGCTTTCACGAACGCACCCATCACGGCATCAAACACCTCGTGGTGCACATCCGCTCCCGCAGGAATCTCGTGGGTGTTGGCGTAAGCAACCACCAGGCTGTTCCAGGCAGTGTACATCTCTCCGAGAGCGGTAAGGAACTCCAACGTATCCGGGTCTTGCAAATCGGTAAGCCATTCATCAAACGGGGTGTATGCCGTGGACGTGTTCTGCAACTGCACGAACCTGTTGATGGAGGACGGCTCTTCGCCATAGGCGTCAAAGCCCTTGAGGATGTACGAAAGCAACGCCTTGTAGGCCTTCTCGTAGTTGCTCTGCCACTCCTGCATAAACGGGAGCATATCAGACGTAAACACTGCATCCAGGATGGATTCAACGGTGGCCTGGTCGGTCGGAACATCGGACACCACGTTGCTCCCGTTGATGACCATCTTGGACGTATCAAGTTGGGCGAACGTCTTGCCGACAATAAGGGGATGCCTCTGCACCTTGCCGTTGCGCTCGTACTCCCTGCGTGGGTAGATGTTGTTGACTGCGGGGAGCCATGCATCCGTGTAGGAACTGCCCCAGTAGTTCAGAGCCCTGTAGAGCATCGCCATCGTGTTCGGCAGGTAGTAGGGCTGATTGTCCAGATACCACGTTTCCGGATTACGGGCGTCAAAGTTGACGAACACGGACGGGTCCCGCGTATACATAATCGGGTCCGGCACGGGGAGCGGGATGGGCGTAAACCCTTTCCCAGGGGGGTCGTTCGTCACGACATATTTGTTATCCCCCGTACTGATTTCCGTGGTATGGGACGGCTTGTACCAATAGGCCGTGGTCACGTTGGGCACGATGCTGTCTAGCAACGGGATAGGGGTCATCTTGACATAGAGTGCTCCCCAGTATTGCTGAATCATGCCCAAGTAGGATTCAAGGCATAGCAACCCGTCCGTCATTGAAATCAATGCCCGGATGGCAGCCTTGACGGCAGACTTGAGCCCCGCCACAACGTCGGCGGCAAGACTACCGGACTGCGTGGCCAACAGACCGAGGGTGTCGTACAGATACCAGTAGTTGGCCTCACCCATGTACCTGCGGAGAATCGGGGTATCCTGGATAATCTCCCAGGCTTCCTTCGCAAAGTCCAGCGTGAACGTGCCCGTGAAATCCGCTCCGAGGTCGTTCAGCTTGGCGAGGAGTTCCTTGTACATCTCCACGATTTTGTCAAGCCGGGATATCCAATCGTCAAGCCACTTGTCTATCTGACGGAGCGACGACTTCTTTCCCTTGATGAGCGGGCCTATAAGGGAGTGCATCGTATCGTAGGCATTGCGTGCTCCCAGGACGGTCGTGGCTATGAACGGGTTGTTGTCGGCAGAGGATATGGCGATGTTATCGTCCCCGATGGAATCCGAGGACGTGCCATTGTAAAGAGAGCCAACTTTCTCAAAGAGCGTACCCATCCGTCAGCTACCCCTTGTTCTCCGGGAGTTCGGGTGCAGTCATGTTGACCCTATTCAGAATGCCCTTCGCCATCAAATAGTTGATGTACGCAAGAAGATGCTTGCACGGGGCGGCGACCTGCTTGGGGTTGTTGATTTTCTTGTTGACATGGCCAGTGCCCGGATAGGTTGAACCCTGCTTTGCAAGCGGGTCCTGCACGTAATACTGGTATGCGGGGCACGAGCAGTAGATGTAGGACACTGGACTGTTGTAGTTGACCTTGCCGAGCTCGTCCTTCTGCAACTCTATCTCCATCGTGTACATCCCGTTGGAGCCCGTGGCCGTGCCCTTGAGGAGCACGTAATGGCCATTGTGCTTCGCGGAACTGTGGCGAACCTTGGGAGTGGCCTTGGGCTTGAAGACCTTGTAGAAATTGTCGGCGATTCCTTTCATCGTGAGCATTGGTATACCTCGTTAAGTTAGGCGGGCAGCACCCACCCGTTTTCCGTATAGTAAAATCCGTCAGATTCCAGGGTGTAGTCCATCTCCTCGTCCGTCTGCGACTGCCATATCACGGGAGCGTCAATGGACGGCCTGCTATAGAAGAGGCTGTCGGCGGCTACATCTATAGTGCCGCCCACGGGCTCCGGGCTCGGGGATACGGGGGTGTCCTCCTCAACCTCGTTGAGGATAGCGGACACGTTGTTTCTGAAACGTTCAAACTGGGATTCGGCTCCAGGGGCGTTGCACCACATGGCAGGGCAAAGTTTTCCCGTGACCTGGTTGTGCATGATAATATGGTCCACGCGGATTCCGTACTCGTCACAGAGCCAAGCGACCAAGTTGACCGCACGGATATACGTACCCGTGTCAAAGTACCACCCGTCATCCATCGGGTTGCACCTGCGGGGTCCGGCCTTGCAAGAGCAAATCTCCACGTTGATTGTGTTGGAGTGGCCCGCCACGCCCGCATGGCTCATTGACAGGGGTCCAGAGTATGCGGACGGACCCCATCCGTCCAACAGGCAGGCGTTCTTCTTGCCGACCTTGGAACCGCAACTGTACGTGCAATAATATGTCTTCGGGTTTACGAGCTCCCAGGTGGCATCCCTGCCGACAAGGTAGTGGGCGTTGGAGCCCCTGGAAAGATAGGACTTGTAGATGGAGTACATCGCCCCCGTGCTATCCGAGAAACCGCCCGTAAAGTGCACGACGATGTATGCAGGGGAGTTCTTGCCCCACTTGGCAATGTTCTGCCACAATCTGTTGGATGTGCTAATAGACGGCTTGGATACGCTCATACCCTAAATATAAGTTATTTATAGAAATTATGCGAGAAAACTCACGGGTCTTTAGCCCGTGAAAGGAATCGCTAAAATTTTTGGAGATGCCTATTGCAAACCCTAAAAACATTATGTACATTTAAAACCTACCCACTTTCTACATAAGTTCATGAACAAGGCATACGAATACAGAATCTACCCTACCACGGAGCAGGTGTCTATCTTCAACAAGACACTAGGTCTTTGCCGCCTGTATTACAACCTTGTAGTTGAGAACAAGAACCGGAACCGTACATTTAGAATTGAAGGATATAAGCCTATTTTCACGAAGTTCAAGCCCGAAGCATTGGAGTGGCTCAAGGAAGTGGATTCCATGCCACTCGGACAGATGTGGTCGGACGTGCGTGGTGCATACACGAATTTTTATGCATCCATCAAGGGTGCCCGCAAGGGTATGCCCCCGAACCCACCACGCTTCAAGAGCAAGAAGAATACCAAGGACTCGTTTAGGTATGCCTTGCAGGGAAATACGGCACACATCAATTCAAGTGGCTTGTTTGTAACCCGCAGATTAGGATACATCCCTATTCATGCATCCTCGCAGTTTTGCAAAGGAAAGTGGAGGAACATTACATTCAAGAGGTCCGCTAGTGGAAATTGGTATGTCAAGATTTGCGTAGAAATTAAAGAAGAACAGAACAAGATACAGAACGGAAAAGCCGTAGGCATAGACTGGAACTGCAACTCCGATTCTTTCCTCACTTTGAGCGATGGCACGAAAATCAAGTGCCCCCGTTTCTTAAAGCGTAAGGAAAAGCAATTAGAGAAATACCAACAAGTCCAATCCCGCAGGTTCGTCAAGGAACGGCAAGAACAGTCCAAGCGGTATATTAAAGCCAAACTGAAAGTTGCTAGGCTGCACGAGAAGGTAGCCAACCAACGGAAGGATTGGCTCCACAAGGTAAGCCGTGAGTTAGCCAACAAGTACCAGTATGTGTTCGTAGAGGACATTAACCTACAGAAAATGTCCTCGGAGTTGGAACACGGGAAGACAGTTGGAGACCAGGGGTTCGGGTTGCTCCGTCAATACCTCGCCTACAAGACAAACCTTGTGAAAGTGCCTGCGGAATATACATCCAAGATGTGCCATCATTGTGGCAATATTAATTCACAGGTTGTACTAGATGTAAAGAAATGGGTGTGCCCCGTATGCAATGCCAAGCACGATAGGGATGTAAATGCCGCACAGAACATCCTGTATCTAGGAGTCAAACGGACACTAGGAAGGGAACTTACCGATGTCCTTAAAAATGCTCGGATTACACCGAGAATGCCTAAAGCCATCACGGACAACAGTTCGTGTAAGCCAGGGGAATCCCATGCGTCTTTAGCGTGTGGATAGTTCAAAGGGAATCGGTACCGTCCTCCCCCATCAAAGCCTCATCTATCCAGTCGTGCTGTGCACTATCCCAGGACAGAATGCTCAACGGAGCGGACACCTCGGAATAGATGATGGACTTGACAAGGGCCATCGTATCGTCCGGGGAGGTCTTGTCCGCAAAACACTGGGCCATCGTGGTGACGATGAGCATGGCGATGTTCGTGGACATGATGTCTGCGAACACCACAGGGACCAGGTTGCCGTCCTCCTTGCGGGTACGGGCGTATTCCTTGTACATATCCCCGAAGACCTTTGCCCGAGCGGACAGTACCTTGAGCATTTCGGTCTTGGACATGTTCTTAGACCGCAAGACAGCCAAAAGGTTGCCCTTGCAATAGTCGTAGGTGTCCATCCAATCCTTGAGTTCCTTTTCCGGTATCATCTTTTCGTCAATCCTGTTTTAGGGGTATCCTGCCAAAATTTAGTAATTATACCCTGCTTAGCATAACGCTTGATGGCCTGCTCCGCAGATGCCATATTGCTGTAATGGGTGGGCACAGACAGTAATAATTGCTCAAGATTATATTGAGGATGCGTCTTCGCTTCAAGTTTAAGTGCGTCTATGGTTCGGGTGAACGTCGTAGAACGCTTACCAATCTTGCTCCCCGCAGGTGCCTGGTTCTCGCCTATACGCTCAAAGCAGGTCTTCCAATAATCCAGGTCCGCAGGGAACAGGTAAATCCCGCTGTTCGCCCCACCGTAAACGTCCTTTTCAAACGGGTCGTAGCACCTGGCAAAGCGGGCATACTGTTCGTCAACAACAATAAGCCCCAACCCCAATTCTTCCAGGATTACTTTCTTCGGGGAGTAATACCAATCTTTCAAGACACTAACGGGAACGGCCACGTAGGACGCGGTGGCCACATTTCGCCATCGGCAAGCCTGGGCAAGCACCTTGTAATTCAGTTCCGTCTTGGCCTCAACCGTGAAGACCCTCTCCCCGTTCTCGTAGACCATATCCACGGACACGCCGGAGATGCCCACCTCCTCGTGGAGGGTGTATCCAGGAAAGAGGTTGGACTTTTTCAGAATGTCACATAGTTCCACTTCGGTAAGAGACTTCTTCACTTTGCAACTCCGCTCATTATGCTTGAAACTGTTGAAAGCCTGCTTGAACTCGTCTATGGTCAGATGCTCAGATTTGTCCATTTTAGTGCCCCGTCCAATATCTCGCGTGAGCCTTGCCCAGGTTCTCCCAATAGCAATTCCGTCTATACACTATCCACTTGGCATAGACAATTCTCACGGGATGCGTAACCAACGAGAAAGTACGCCACGATAGATAGCGGGCAAGCTCCAGACACTCCCGAAAGAAAGCCTTTAGGCCATACCCGAAATAGGAGCGGAACTGGAAAATAAAGATACTGAAATAATAATCGGTAGGGTCGGGCATTCCGCAGTAAGGGCAATAGAACGGGCCGTCGCCATCCCCCACTACGAACTTGCTATTGCCCGTCCACTGACACAACTTGCAATGGACAGGATAGTAAGTTTCCCAATCGTGCTTCTTGAGTTTCAGCTTCATCTGCGGGGTTTCTCTTTGAGTGCCTTATTGGACCTTGCCCTAATCGCCTTTGTACAACGCTCATGGAAAGCCTCCACACGTTCCTTGCGTTCCTTCGTAATTTCAGCAGGCATCTCATCAGAGGGAGAGTCCTCTTCCGAAAGAACATCAGCGAGTTCATTGGGGCAGTCACAACTGCCCTCGCCCAAGATATTGTCGCGGGGGTCTTCAATAGCTTCGCGGAGCATCCTGTCAATCACACGACAAGAGGGAGAATCCTCCGTCCCGAACACGGCAATGACCGGAGCATCCACACGAGAACGATTGGCCGTTTCCATCGTGTGACAGGACATACACCTCGCACAGGGCTCCACTACCACTACAATGCCATCCTCGCCACCGACTATGTTACTATCGGGATTCTCGCACGTAATCATCGGAATAGAGTCAATAAGGCCGAGGTTATCCAACCTCCGGATAATTTCCATCTTAACAAATTTCTTGAGCGGATAGGTCAGCGGAATATCCCCACCATCATAAGGCATCACGAATTTGTTGGCTGCATGATAGAGCCCTTCAAACTCTGCCAGGAATGAAATGCATTCATCCTTGCAGATAAACCCGACCTGGATTTCCTTTAACTTTTCACGGGTATACGCACCTATGAACGCCAAGGAGAATGCGATGGACGGCTGCAAGCGGTATCCATAAATCTCCTCCTTACTGCTGAACTCCATAATTTCAATCGGGGTGACAGCCCTGCAAATTCTATTGGGGTATTTCCTACGGAGTTTCAGCAAAGCATATTCCGCAAGAATCCACATACCCGCCATATACCCGTTCACGCCGAGTCTGATGGGGACAACAGTTTCACCGCGTTCAGCAGCCTCCGCAATCAGCAGGATGGAATCGTATCCACCACTATAGCAGACACCTACGCACGTACCGTCCTTTCCGGGATAGGACGCATATAGTTCCTCGTCATTGTCACGGATGCGGTTAATGAGAGATTTCACAGTGGCATCCGGAACACAATCATACTCGCCATACCCACCCCTACGCAACTGCGATATGAGATGCGACGAGGACATGTGGCAGTCCTCTGCCTGGTAGACAGAATACCTACATTCATCCTTTGTAAATAATGTATTGATGGAGAACACGGGCTTCTCACGAGTTTTAGCCAACAAACCTGGATACTTAATTTTCGCGGAGTCCATCTCCTGGGCGGGGTTCACGTTTTCGCAATCTTCACATTTCAGTTTCTCAACTCGGGAATCAACCGGAACGGGATTCTTGCGGGAACGCCCCCTCTTGCGTTTCGGAGCGATGTCCGACTGTTCTCTCTTGACTTCAAGCAACTTCTCCTGTGTACCCATTATACACTCTCCTTTTGCTTGACGTATTCCTGCAAGGCACGAAGGGCAGCACCCTCGCCATTGTCGCGGTCGTACAGACGGGGATTGAACGATTCCACACCATCGGGCAGGTTCACCTTGATGACACGCCCCTTGACGTAATCAGCGTATCCTCCGGTGCTCTGAAGAAACTCGCGGGCTTCCTCAACGGACATATCGCCAGGAGTGAACTGGAGGAACCCCAGACCCAACGGACGTGACTTGTTGTAAAGGGCACACAGGACTTCGTAGCGGTCTAGCCCCATTTCCTTGAAATTGATTTCTTCCATGTTGTTATTCCTCGGTTGTGTGGTTGTATTTTATACCTATAATATAACAAAATACCTTGAAATTGTCAATAGTATTTTATAGAATATTTTATTTTTACGGGCACAGGACTGCGTACTCGTCGGGGTAGGCTTCCCGGATGGCATCTTCGCTCACCGTGTAGGGCTTGATTCCGTCAGAGATATACAATCCGTTCAATTTCTCGGATGCATCCTTGTACCTAGCCAGGATAGTCCCAATGTCGGTTTCGGGGGCTTCCCCGTAGGACTTGGCAAGCCTCATGGTGGCACACTTGATTCGCAGGTCGTAGAGCTCCGCACGGGATTTCTTAGGTTTCGGTTCTTTGGGAACGAACACGGCAGTAGTATCGTGGGAGCCGTCCGCAGCAGCGTCAATGCGGACACGCGGCACCTGTACAGCGGTAATAACGGGCTTTCCTGTGTCTTCAACCACCTTCTTGGCTTCTTCCACATTCTCAACTACAGGAAGTTCCTGCTGTTCTTCAAGAGGAGAAACTACAAGCGGGGGCGGTTCGTGCGTGGCGAGATATTCCAAGGATTCTGCGACAGTTGCTTCTTCAAGGGCGGGCGGTTCAACACCAGGCTTCATAGTGCCTATGTCTTCACCGACCACAGACTTGTATGCTTCGGCTATCGCTTCTTCGGAAAGCCCCGAATAATCCCTGCCACTGTCGTGACGTTCGGGAACGACCGCACCCGTGACAACGATAGTTTTCTTTTCGGGTTCCTGCGGGTCTTTCACAGGTTCCATCTTTACCATCATTTCAACGGGATGCACAGGAGGCATCACCTGTACATCAATGCGGTTTTCTTCGGGCTTGACATCCACATCTATCTGCGTGCCCTCGGGGTACATATCCTTGAGGGTTTCTTTAAGAACATCCCCAGGCTTTTCGGCAATAACGATAGTATCGGACTTGTCCTTGACCGCATCCACCGCCTGTTCCACAGTTGGAATGTCATCCTCAACCGATTCCTGCTTGACAGGCTCAGAGATATCGTCATCGCCGAGAATCTGGTGAAGCCGTCCCATCAGTTCTGCATACGTACCCTCAAACGGGTTGTAGAGAACCTTGATGTTCGTGAGTTCCACCATACCCTTGTCTGCCTTGGTTTCGTCGTAGGACAGACCGAAAACGGGGAAGAAACGGGACTTGACCTTTCCGTTCGTAGATTCCGTACCCTGGCACGACGCTTTGTAGTTGGCACGGGCGAAATAACGGAGATTCTTGGATTCCTTTTTTGTTATGAGCATATACTACCTACACAACTCCTGTTCATACACAGATATATCTTCGTCCCCGCGATAGACCCCAGTCACCCTGGGGAGACCTTCTGCAACCCAGGCCTGGGCAGACTTGCCAAGCAAGTCATCGGAATAGCCCTCTTTCAAGAATTTCCTACGAACCATCCTGGATACGACGGAGGCATTATCCAACTTGGCGTCAGACAGCAATACCTCGTCTATCAACTTCCGCTGTGCACGGGGACTCAATCCGGAAACGTTCAACTTATCCAGTCCGGGTTCCATCTGTGCAACCAACTCGCCCGCCCAATGGTTAATGGTGTCCTTATGAAGACCGGACGACCCCGCTGCATATATCAAGCACCAGTTCTCAACTATCTGGTGTACATGGTCATCAATAGCGTCCTTAATCTTGGGACGCCTATAAGTCATTTCATGCAACTTGATTAAAAGCATATTTAACCTCCAAATTAGTCTATGGGGAGGAGCGGAACCTCGCACCACCATTTCACGGGAACCTGTATGCTCTTGTTGATGGGCGGGCAGAACACATAGAACCGCTTGGACACCATGTCAAATTGTCCCAACATGGGAGAGTCACAACCCTCAACGATTACGAGGTACCCCATAGGGTTCGGTATGACCGGACGTTCGTCCTTAAACTTTTTCCATTCCATCATAGGCTACTCGTCATCCTCGCTGTACTTGTCCTCGGTGCCCTCATCGTCACCGATGGGGTTCTCAAAACCGTACTTGACGGCGACCGCCTTGAGCAGAGGGAGTCCGTACATCGGGTACGGATACTTACTCGGGTCTATACCGTTTTCAAGGACCTTGCACCAGGACTGGACAACGGCGTTCATAAGACCCGCGGAGATGCAACGGCGGTCAAGAGCCTTTTCAAAACCGAAAGCGACATCCCTTTCCAGTTGGGCGAGGACATTCTTTTCGGTCCAGGCCTTCTTCTTGTGGACGTAGCCCTCTACGAAAGTAAATCCGAGCTCCTTGGCCTGCTTGACAGTAAGAAAATCGCACAGGCGTTTCCCGAAACGGTCGTCAAGCAGAGTTTCATAATCCTTGTAGTTCTTGAGGATTTCAGTAAGTTTCTTCATTGTGGTTGTCTCCTTTAATCGGGCATGGTATCAGTGTAGTTGTTAGTGACTTCTTTCTTTACGATAGTTAGGATATGCTCGTCGGGCAACAGTTCTAGCCACTGCTCCATAACCTCCTCGGCACCCTTGTACGTCTTGAACCATATCAAAGCCATCCTCGTCCCGCACACACCACGTTTCCATAAGAATCTTCCGGTGGTGCGGTCATAAGCTGCATACTCATCATACGTCTCTTGCGGAATATTCGCTTTCATATAAGACCTTACCCAAAATAACCCATATTGGTAAGAGTGTCCATGAGTACCTTGATAGCATAGACATACGACAATCCCCCAAAGTCCACCACCTTCTCATTACCCTTAAAAGTAATACGCATAAACAGGTGTGGCTGATACTTGGGACCCAAAGTGCTGGGACTGGGGAAGAAATAAAACGCCGGAGTATCCTTGTTATCCTCGGGACTCCCCAACAAGTTCCACCCCGATTTCTCGGCCAAGTTAATCACAAACCAGATAATGGGGTATTGTCGGAACATACCCCGTCCCTGTAGTTCGGGGCTTACAATCTTCTCTATAAGCAGACTCAGTTGCATAGGCGACAGCATAGATTCCTCGGTTGAAATGGTTGTACACTCCACTTAATATAACAAAATACCTAATGAGTGTCAACACCCATTTCTAATATTAATGTTAATTTTTGGTTACACGCAGTAGTATACAGCAGACACATTGTCTGCCATATCCCACTGCTGCTCAATCGCCACAATCACTTTCTTGTCGGACGTGAGCGGGCTCAACACGGTAGCCCCGAGGGGCAACTCGGACGGCCAGGAGAATATCTGCATATCGCTGAACAACTTGGATATCCCGTTGCAGTTGTTCAACAGGTTCTCCATCGTAGTCCGGTCCACGTTGTTGAACTGGCCGAAGGGCAACACAGACTGCGTGTCATAGGGGAACATCCCGTTCACGTCGGAACCCCAACCTACGAACCCGGCAATGGGGGCTCTCCCGTAAAGCCTGCGGAACGATGCCGCCAACTGCATAGGCTTCTGCTTGTACAGTTCGGAATAGTATAGGACCTTGCCGTTCTCAAAATCAACGAACGCCATCTTGGCCGACAAGTTGGCAAGGACAAGTGCCAACTGACCCTTGTTCAGAAACAGATTCAGCAGAGTAACGGGAATCTTGGAACCGCCAGACACACCCAGGCCATTCAAGGCCGTGGCCGTCTCAACGGAATCGTAGGATACCGGAGCGATGTCCATCCACTTTTCCATATCGGCACGCAGAGCCGTTATCTTGACCGTGGTCTTCTCTCCGGGGTTCATAAACACCTCTGAACCCGTAATCTTGTATTCGGAAGACACCCCGTTGATGGCTGCCGTGAACGTGGGAGTATCCGTATAGGTATCCACGGGCACAACCGTTTCCACGAACGTGTAGCCCGACAGAGCCCTGCGGACGATAATCCCGTCAATCCTACCTAGAGAACACTGGAGCATAATCTAAATCTTGAAATCGTCAAGTTCGTTGAGTTCCGTCTTGAGCCACGTGCGGTCAATGCTCATGTGCGTAGAGCCACTGGCCATGCGGTACGGAGTGTCTATCCCGTTGAATATCATATCCCATTTCATGTACTCGTCACGATAGAATATCTTGTCGGGGCGGTACTTGGTCTTCAAGTCTGCCCTGGTGGCGAACTGGCCCGGAGCGGCATTGCTCACGGAACTGTTCTTACTCAAGAATAATTCAATATCTCTCCCGTTCAACATTATCGTACCGCCGTGGATTCTGCCGGAGCAGGTGAATTATAATGCAAGTCGTCTATCATGCGGTCCGTAGACTGGACCACCGGATTTTTAAGGTCGCGCCGAGTATCCAACTTGGGCGTTTCAAGCGCACTCTTTATGGACGGACTGGCTGCGGAGGATGCAACGAGCAACGCCCCGTACATATTCAAGAGTTCCAGGGACACGGACATCTCCGTGGGATACACGTAACCCCCGGAAGTATCGTCCACCACGTAGGCGTCCTCGGTAATCTGTGCGGACTGCAACACGTAGTTCAATCCTTTTTTCTGAACCGACCCCCCAATCAGCAACTCAAGCGGACGGCCAGCCTTGTTCCACCTCACCACCATAGCGGAGTTGAGGTTGGAGTAGAACGCATCCACGGCAGCCTGGAGGTTCGCACCGATGCCACCGAGAGTGCTGTGGTTGGAGCACATCGTTGAATAGCGGGCATACCCCTCGGCATACATGGTGGGGTCCTCGTCATCGTACCCCTTGAGCATCTTCATCTGGTCAGCCGTGTGCTGTATGGACGACGTGAGCATCGCCATACCCGCAGCGTCAACGGGGTCTTCGTTGTACAGGGCATCCTTGCCGTCACGCATAGGCTTGTATGTGACCACGTTGGAGAAAACTATCTGCTTCCACCCCTCGGCCAGGAACTGCTTGCGGATGTTGTTCTTGTACACCTTGTACTCGCGGTAGGACGTGAAGTACATCTTGCCCTGCAACGTCAAGGTGACGCTCAACTCATCGCCCGACCACTCCACGCCGGGGAGGGGCTTGGACAGCTTTTCGGACGGGTCGTTGCCCGTGGCGTTGGCACCCAGGCTGTTAATGAGTGTGAGCAACTTTTCAACCGCCCCGAGTGCACTCTTGGAGTGGTATTTCGGGAACTTGTAATCTTCCAACGTAACAACGTGGTCGGTGTGGATATAGAAATTCCCGTACCTGTAACAGTTATCACGGGCAGCTTTCCTAAATTCCAAAGATTCCGGCATCTGCATACAAACCTCCGATTACACGGGCCACGAAGCAAGTGACGGGTTCTGCGACCACACGGGAGTAGTTCCGGGATTACGGGAGGCCTCGGCCACCGTCCTACGCATAGCCTCATCGTGTTCGGCACGGGCACGCTCGTAGGCCCTCTGTGCCTCGTCACGGCCAGTGTTGTTGCCCTGGCCACCGATGGCAGCCTCGCGGGATATACGGGATTCCGTGGCAGTATCCGTAAGCACACCCTCGTCACGGGTCGTGGCAATCTCCCCGACATCAACACCCCTGGGAGCGGTGGTAATGTTCCGCACCACCTTGGAGGCCTTGTCTACCTTGTTATTCTTGCGGGCCTTGTCAAGTTCGTCCTGCCTCTTCTGTTCGGCTGCAAGAGCATCTGTCTGTGCCTGTGCAACATCGGACCGTTGGAGGAAATGCTTGCCAAACATCGGACTGCTATCCAATGCTGCCTTGATGCCGTTTATGACCGCCACGATAGAGTTGAATCCCTCTATCAAGGAGGACACGACCAGGGGCATGACTATCTTGGACACGTCCATCACCGCACCCGCGATGTCGCTGACGATAGGCACGAGCCTGTCAAAGGACATCAAGGAGTTTGCGATGAGCCCCCACGGACCGAGGAACTTGATAGCGGAACCCGCAAGGGAACTAATGCTCTTTGCGATACCGCCAATATTCAGGAATCCACCCTTGCCACCGAATGCACCCGTGGCAACCGCGTTGCGGTTCTTGTTCGGGGTAAGCGGAGCGGTAGGCTGTACGTCAGCCCTCTTGAACGTGGCGTTCTTCGGGGGAGCTTTCGGCTCCACGGGAGTAGCCTTGGCAACACCCACCCATTCACCGGACATCGCTTTCTTTAAGGCAGGGGACGCCCCCTCAAGAACGGCATCGGCTATGGGAGGGTTAGGTGGATTGTTGTTATTGTTTTTCTTCCCCTTGGATGGGCCACCATAACCACCGGAAACTATACCCGATTCTACCGACTCACCTTGACGGGCCAGGGATGCCACGGCAGACGCCCTATCCCTATGCAGGGTATTGATGTCCTCCTTATCCCATGTGGCTTCCTGTTCAATATCCCGGACACGCTTTTCAGAGGCTACAGTAGCTTCCTTGGTCTTGGCCTCCTGCTTGCCCTTGATGAACCTACCCAAGCCCTGCACGAGATACTTGGACAAGGCATCCTGGGAAAGAGCCTCAAGACCACCCGTGGCCTTGCTCAACGTCCCGTACTTGTCGCTGATGGCTGCGGTCTGTGCTTCCGCTACAGACTTGGCTGCGTCCTTTTGAACCTGGGCGGTTTCCTCAACAATGGCAAGTTGGGATTTTAAGTTCCGCTGTTGCTCTCTATAGGTCTTTCTCTGTTCCTTATAGGCGTCAATCTGTTCCTGGGTAACTTGGGGTATGGCTTCCTCGGCCATATCCATCATACGCTGATGACGGTCCTTTTCTATATTATCCGAAGCCACCTTGGTAGTAAGCAACTGACGTATCTGTTCCTGCACATCGGTAGCCCTTCCGGCTTCCCGTGCGGCCATATTGCTGACGCGCTGCTTTTCTATGTTCGTACCGAGTGCATTGAGGCCAGTACGCATACCGGACATAGCAACAGAAAGTCTGGATATAGCAGTAGCTACAGGGGAACCCTCCGTAGAGATATCCCTTGTCCGCTGCAAGCTATCAAATATCTGTTGCAAAGTTGCTGCCATTACTTTCTCCGGTTAGTCTTCGTCTGTTTCTTCTCGTTCTCAATCATCTCTTCCCTGGCACGCAGGTAGTCTTCCACCTCGGCCACGGGCTTGTCCATATCCATATCAAAGCCTAAAATTAGTCTTATACTTGCCAGTCGTTTCCGCGTTACGAAATGGCGTGTATTGAGCGACCTCCAGGGCACTCATGGGCACGCGGTATTTCTTCTTGCACTTGGGGCAGGTCATCTCCGAGTACGTATCCTCCGCAAAGAACTTCTGTATCACCTCAACCATATAGCCGAGCAGACCCAGGTCTTCCATGCCCAACAGCTTCTCGCGGATACCCTCCTTGCTGTGGTCAACGGACAGGATGTAGGGCTCAACCACGTCAATGGCCTTGGACATATCCTGCATCAACTCCTCCGCGTTGGTCGCGGTCGTAATGTTGTTCTTCCCGAGGAACTTGTCCACGGCCTCCGAGGATGCATAGCCAAGTTCCCATACGTGCGTACCATCATCAATGGTCAGTGGGTAAGGGTCTTCCTCGGAAAGGCTCGGGACGGGCGGGAAATCCTTAATCGTCACGTTCTTGGTATGCTCGTGCTTGCAATACGGGCAAGTCAGCTTCAGAGTCCACGTCTGCTTCGGGTAGGCGTGGTACGATAGCATCGCCAGGATGTACTTGACATCAATGGGGACGAGCAGGCTTGCGTCAATCTCGTCACCTGCAAGATTCTGAATCAAGGCGGTGATTTCCTTCAAGGACGGGTTACGGCCCAGGTCTATCGCGTTCTGCATCGTGATGGCCTTCATCTTGAAGGACTTGAACGGATATGGCTTGAATCCCGAAGGGAGTTGTGTTACAGGGATTATCATGTTGTTGTACCTCGGTTGTTATATTGCCCGCAACGTAAGTTTTACGCTCAAGATTTCCGCAGACTTGTAGCTCACGGATTCGGGCGGTTCGTAATCTGAAAGATAGCAATCGTACTGGGTAGGCTCGGGACCTTCCCCACTGGAATCACCCCAGGAGAATACAATAGGATATCTCAAGTCTATGTAATTAGGGTGCACCGTCTGTTCGTACAGGTCACGGAGCAGGGCCTCCTGTTGCAGAGTCACCAATGCCGTGACCGTAAATTCCTGGGTCTTGAGTTCTTTATTGGCTATGATGAACGGATGCAATCCGGCCACGTCGGAAATTACGATGTCGTTGAGTTCGTGGAAACCCCGTGCACGAGAAAAATCACACTCCGCGTTGAAGTGTGCTGTATCCAAAAAGGTAGTATCAATAGCGGACTGAACGGATAATGCCATGAGTATGACCTTCAAGGAAATAACAAGGGGGACGCCCCCGTACTACTCCATATAGGAGCGTCCCCCGTGTATGCGTTAGGTCAGACCGTCACCGATAGACCACCCGTGTGCACGGAGGTCCAACTGGACGGAACCGATTTCGGCAGATTCGGACGTGTATTCGGGAGACTGAATGCGGTTAATCTGCACACCGAGAAGGTGGTAGATGCATTCGGTCTTGACTTCCGCACCGCCTGTGCCATCGGTATTGCCGAGGGCTTCAAGCGTGATTCCGGAGAACGTGTAGTTCTCCTTCTTGTTGATGTCACGATGGGCATAGTAACCCGCAGTGTTGTTCGCGGCATTGAGGAGTGCCTTGAAAATGCGGTGGTTCATGCTTTCGTACACATCCAGGACAAGGGAATCTATGAAGCGGTCCTGCCAAGCAGCCTGCGAAATATGCATACCCTTGATTTCGGCTTCTGCATATTCAATGTTCGTTTCAAACTGGAAGTTGGAATGGCAGGCGAACGACATCTGGAGAGGAATACTAGGGTCGCCACTTTCGGTGTCACCCATAAGGTCCCTCAACTCGCGACACTTGCTGAAGTCAATGCGCCAGTTGGAGGAAACCATGTAGTTGTATTCCTTGAACTCCTTGCCGAGCAATTCATTGAGTTTGATATTCTGCGGCATAGACTAGGCCTCCTGGGACAGCGACACAGCCAAAGTCTGGGTCTGACTGTATGCGGTGATGTAGACATCCACAAAGCGGGCCACACCCTTGAAGCGGACTGCGTAATCAAAACGCAGAACCTCGTCGCCGATAACGTTGTTGTCGGCGGTGGGCTTGCCCTCTTCAATGTAGTTCTTGGCGATGAATGTCTGGTTCAACTGATTCAGAACGGCAAGACCACGGTTCACAGTGGACTGGTCGTTGTACTCGGCCACAAACGCCTTCATAGCATCGTAGATGGCAAACTTCATCCAAATGAACGAGATGATGCAGTGTTCGTCGGAAAGCGACGTATCGGTCAACTGGCTCGTGCGTTCATCCCACAGATAGAAGCCACCGTCCTCAATGACGGGGTTAATCTTCAACTGACGGGCAAGCATATTGCGTTCGGCACCGGAGAACTCCTGGGACAGCGACAGACAGGCAATCTGACCGTAGTTGTAACCGAACGGAGGACGGGCCTCAATGCCCTCGTTGTAATGGGAGTTGAGCAAGTCTGCCACGAGGGTGGCCACAGTGACGGCGGTACGCTTGCCCGCAAGGGTGCGGTAGGCATACTGCGAGTAGTCGGCGATGAAGCGGTTTCCGTGACGGCCCGTAAGGTTGGCAAACACATCCGTGGATGCCGCACGACCGATGTTGGAAAGACCGAGGGTACTTTCGCTAGCAGCCGTAATGGCCGCTATGAAGTCCGCAGGATTCATCACGTCACCGAGGTTCGGGGTGACAAGACAACGCCAACGAACAAGGTTATCACCGAGGAGGGAAACAAGAGCCTGCGAATAGGCGTAGGACTTGTTCTGCAACGGGATAGTGTTGGGGGTCAGCGTGCCACCGAAGTAGTGCAATTCATTCGTGATTTTGTCCTCGTCGTAGGCGATGGCATAATCATCAAATGTATCGCTAGACTTCGGCACGATGTAGTTAGAACCGCTCATGACGGCATCGGCCTGCATCGTGACGTAGTTGGAATCGTAATCGTCGTAGGACATGGACACCACGAACTGGTCCTGGCAGTACGTGTTGTAGTAGGATGCCCAGTATTCGTTCTGCACACCCATGAACATGTAGGTGGTGCGGTTCTTGAGGTAGAGGTTCGTGCTGATGTTGAACTTGGCAACATAGCCATCACCATCCTTGGATACCGTCACGCTACCGCACGGATAGCCGTAGAAGCCCGGAGCCAACTTGCGATAGTCGGGGTCGCTCGGGTCCTTCTCGCTAATCGGGAGGGTGGCCTGCACGGTCAAGGAAATAGAAAGGCCGAAGCAGTTGAGTTCCTGCCTGCCACCTTCCTTGCCGGAATACAGATAGTAAACGCCATACTTGTCGTCCTCATCGGAACCGGAACCCGAAGCACTTTCGCCCGGAGTGTACTGGAGAGGCATATCCCATCCGGAATCAATCACGGGGGTCTTGCCATCTGCGTAGGTGGCCGCCTGGGCGGCTGCCGTGAACTTGTCAAACAGACCCCAGTCGCTACCGTCAAACAGAGCGGAGTAGTCAAATTCCTCAAGACGGCCAACACGGCCATTCACGAAAGCGGTAATCTTCACGGGATACTTGCTTTCTTCGGAACCGTCGCCACTACCGGAAGCGGAACCAATCTCAAAGCCGTCCAACTTGAAATCACCCGTAGCGGTGATGAGGTTGGCGACATCGGGGTTGAACGCCAGTTCGGCAGGAACGTCCTCGTCAATGTGGTTCGCCCCGTCAAAGTCAAAGACCTGGACACGGAGAGAACGGCCCGCCTTGGCATAGGCAGACTGCGTGAGCGGTTCGCTCAAACGGACGACGATGTTGTTCTTGTTCTTGGAGCAGTAATCACCCTCGCCCTTGAAATAGAACATCACTGTGCTGTCTTCGGCAGGAGCATCCGTGGAGTTTGCGGGGATGTCGGTGTTGACAACCAACTTGCCATCTTCCACCGAGAACTTCATAGCACCGAACAACGGGTCGTTCGGGAGGAGTTCGGGGCTCTTGGCACGGGTAAGGACCTGCGGAACCTTGCGTTGAGCAAGGAGATACGCTTCCATGGCGGCAAGGCCGTGGCGTTCCATATTCGGAGTACCGAAAGTCCTCACGTAATCCTTTTCACTGGAAATCAGCGTGGGCGTGTTGCACAAGCCCCTGTCCGCTTCAATGGCCCCCGCAGAGCGGAAACCGATTGCCACGGACGAACGCTGCGACTTGTCTATTAAGTAGACGCCAACGCCTGCGGAATCATTAACGGGCATATTACTTCTCCTTGTTATTCATATTCTTGGCCACGAGAGCGTCCATCTCAATCGCCTTTTCGGGGGCGCGGTTGACAGCGGATTCGTGGATTCTGTCAAGAAGGGCCATTTCCTCCGGAAGGATAACGGTGTGCTTCTCAACGACCTTGGCATTGGCATACTTGCGGGCGAAGCCCTCAACCATCTCAGCACTCATGAACTTGGAAGCCATCTTCTTGGCTTCATCAACGTTCTCCTGCAAGAGCGACTTGAACAAGGTGGCAACTTCCTTCTTGTCGTTGCCAACAAAGGACTCACCCTTATAGTTGTACTTGGTAACGTAGTTCTCGTCCGGTTCGGCGGCGTCCATGGCATTGCACCATTCGTCATCTTCGCAATTCTCGGTAGAGCAGCAGGTGGAATCAATGACGTAGTTCACGGCCTTGATGAGGAAGTCACGGAGGGCTTCAAGTTCGTAGTCGCTCAAGTATTCCGGAACGGACACCTCAACCGCGCCCGTGTCGTCATTGTAACCGCCCTCAAGGGAATCGGCTCCGTAGTAGGGGGCGGGGAGAAATTCCTGCGTGGGCTTGATGACAGTATCGCTACCCTTCAGAACGAGCTTGCCGTTTTCCTGTGCGACAGACACATCCGTGCCCTCAAGTGCTTCGTTTGCCAACGCGATGACAGATTCCAGGTCAATCGGGAAACCGTCCTCGTCAGCGGACTCTGCCTTCTTGAGATTGGAACCCGTAGTCTTGTTCATGTTCGCGATGTACTTGTCGGCTTCCTGTTCGTCCTTGACCTGCTTAATCTTGTTGCCGTCGTTGTCCACGATAAACTTCTTGCCACCGACATCAACGGTGGCCATGGCGGTCTGTCCGTTGCTGTAGATGGATTCGGCCTTCATCGGGTCAAATTCAACGGACACGTTGTACACGGCGTTGTATCCCTGGGAAACGGGAGTCATACGGACGGACTCGATGATAGGGGACGATGCCTTGAGGCTGTCAATCAGCGGGATGACCGCACCTGCACCGCCAGTAACAGATTCAGTAAACGTGAAGCGTCCGCTCTTGTACTGGTCAATGTGGAAAGCCTCACCGATATCGTGATTGAACGTCTTTCTAATCCCGGCAGAAAGGTCTGCCCAGAATTTAGATTTAGCGTTTTCAGTAAAGTTCATAAAAGGTAGCTCCTTTTAAATTTTCGTTGCAACTACCAAAAAATATAACTAAAAAAGTGCACCGCATATACAACGGATGCGACTAAATTTGAAAATGTCGCCGACTACGGATTACATACAACGTAAATATAATACTTTATCTAAAAATATAACAAGATACCTAGTAACGGATACAGAAAAACCCGCCACGTTGGTGACGGGTGTTTCCTGCTATGCCTGTGATTTAAGTGACCACTGTCTGTCAAGTTCGGGATTCTCCTTGAGGAACTTGTCCAGGGCCTTGCGGACCTCCACCGCCAAGTTCAATCCTTCCTTTTCACACTTCGGCTTCAAGGTCTCGTAGAGTTCCTTGACTTTTTCAGCTTGCGTCATAGTACATCTCCTATGTGGAAATGTGGTTGTCATTGTATAATATAGCAAGATACCCATATATTGCAAAGAACCCCCGGACTTGCCGGGGGCTCACGCAACTATAACAGATAGTTAGAACTCTTCGGGTTCTTCTGCCCCTGCGGGATTGGGGGCGGCCACGGGTTCGCTAGTCGGGAGTTCCCTGTGCTCGGGACCACCGTTTGGTGCATACTCGCGTTCCACCTGGTCAACAACTGAATCGTCCTCTTCCTCGGAGCCTTCTTCCCCACCTTCTGTTTCACCGCTATCATCGGCTACAATCTGCGTGATGGCGTCGGCAAGGATTCCAATAACGTCCATGTTGTTCTCGTTCTTGTGGTAAGACAGAGCGGACTTCAAGGACTTGCAGGCCTCGCCGAGGTTCTGGAAGGATTCAATGGCATTCTTGACGGCTTCTTCAGCGTAGATAACCTCGTCGTCAAAGTCACCCGCGAGGGATGCATCCTTGACGAGCTTATCGCAGCAGGTCAGCACGGACTTCGTGAGGACTTCCATCTTCTTTCCGAGCGTTTCTTCCTTGACGATGCGAGATTCCATCTGGATGCCCGTGTAGCCGAGGGTTTCTTCAACCTCGTTGAACACATCGGCAGATTCAAGGGCTTCGTCTTCAAGGCCGAAGAAAGCGGATGTAAAGGAATCCCACAAAGCGGAAATCTTCTCGCTAAGGGCAGACACCATCTGCTTGAGCTTGTCAAGGAGACCTTCAACCATCTTGGATTCAAGCGGCTTAATCTTGCCGAGTTCGTCCTTAGTGATGGAGGAGATGGTGGTCTTGATGATGTCCTTCGGAGCGGACGCCTCTACCACAATCTGTTCCACTAGGTCGCGGAGTTCCTTGAACTGCTTGGGGTCAATCACGGCCTCTTCAAGTTTCGGGGCGGTTTCAAGGAGGGCGTTCATCCTGGCGAGGACGGGGCCAACCTTTTCAACGGTGTCCTTGTTCTGGACTCCGTGCTGAACAGACGTGACGGTGATGAGTTTCACCACGTCGTCTTCGGACAGGAGTCCGTCAGCGATGCTGTCCTTGATGGTCTTGGCATCCACGGAAATAGCCCTGTCGGCGTTGTCAATCCAGGAGGTAACAACCTTGTCGCCCGTAGTGGCATAACGGCTGTCAAGCACAGTCAGCAACTGAGTCACGTCCGGAATGTTGGAATAGTCGGAATAAAGAATCTTGAGGGCGTCCTTGAGTTGCTTCTCAACGTCGGCGGCGGCCTTGACCTCCGGGGACTTGTTGAACGAGATGGCGTCCTTGATACCCTTCACGGACTGCTGCTTGAGGAAATCAACGTGTGCGGAGAACTCCTTGAGCTTGGCGATGGAAGCCTGGAGGTCTTCCTTGCTCTGGGTGAGGTCTTCGGACTTGGCCTGGAGGAAATCGCGGTGCTTTTCAAGGGCTTCCAGGACATCGCCGAGGTTGCGTGCCTTGGTGAAGTCCTTGCGCTTGGACATGCCCGCCCCGAAAGAGGTGGCTTCGGATTTCTTATTTCTAATCATACCTGTATCCTTTTTAGATTCGGAAGCATTCCCCATAAAGAAATCAGTCACATATTCAGCGCACTGCTTCCAGGGATTCTCCGAATTGTGGTTAAAATCAAACTGCTTGCCCCAATGTCCCCTTGTATCGGAATTGTCCGTGAAAACTCTCGTCACCAAGGAGGGGTCCGTAGCATCATAACCCTGCACATTCATAACAATAGTGCGCTCGTCCTCTGGATACTTGTCGGGGTTCAAGGACATATATACAGTAGGGCCGTCGTAATCATTATGTTTATACCCACAAACAATGTCACTGGGAAGAATGGATATAAACTCACGTTGAACGTCGTCCTTACCAATGGGCTTGACACTTTCGGCCTTCTTAAACTGGATTGCGTCCCTTTTACCAATAGGGTCGTCAAGATAGTCTAGAACGTCCTGCAAGGTAAGACCGCTCTTGTTTATATGGGCAGCGGGCACATACAACTCAAGTGAAGTATCCTCTTCACCCGGAGCGTCATCAGTGACATATACGTGGTCTTGATGTGGAGAAGTACCGAACGTAATGCATATCTCTGTAGGATTCTTAACAGAAACCCTAAGACCTTTTTCCTCAGCGGTCTCTTTTAAATATTCAAGTGCCCACGAAGTTTCATCGGATTCATATTTCTTGCTCATAACAACCTCTATTATGCGAGTTCACCGTCGTGGTCGCGAACTCCCAGATTCTCTGCATAAATATAATAAGGTCTGGACGCTCCCGACATAGTGGCATCCACATAAAAGTACGTTTCGTTGAATATGGCGTCGCCCTCTCCCGTTTCCGGGTCGTAGTGGCCATCCTTGGCCATCTCGTCCTCAACCTCGGACACATCGTGGAGCAGACCCGGAGCAATCTTCTCTGCCATGGCTACGGCCACCTCAAGGGCTTCCTCCGGGTTGTCGCCACCACGGGGCACGTTGACAAAGAACTGCGACAGTCTATACCCGGAACCGCTCCAGATATCCACCTCGGCGTTTGCCATCTGCTCGTAGGACGGGTAGTAGGACACAGCACCCTGTGAACCCTTGCCTGCGATATTGACGGACATAGGGTATTCATCGTCGGGAACCGCCCCGTTCTCCTTCTCAATATCGCGGGTGTCAAACAGTTCGTCATCCACGAACATCTGCATCATCTTGCGGGCCTTGGCCAATGTTTCGTCGGACTCGTTCATCACCATGATAAACACGGCGTCCTTGTCCTCGTCGGAGCCAATGGAGAGTTGTTCCCCATCAACCACGATGTAGCTGTTCTCGCCCTCAACAACGTCAAGGGCCATAACCTCGGCGTCCGCAGCCTCGGGGTAGACCTTGGAGAGGTCGTCCGAAGTCAAGTACACTTTTTGTTTTCCACCAGGTTCAAGCATAAAAAACTACTCTCCTTCAACAAATGCCGTAGAGGTATAATTATTGCCATCCACAATGGCTATATAATCCAATCCACCAAGGTGTTCATCGTTGCCGGGTTTCTGCTCAAGTTCGCCACGAACGAACTTTTCCATAAGTTCCTTCGCCCTTTCAGCATCAGCACGGTCTACATCAAAGTCGCCGATAGCAATGATGTTGTTATCCGGTACATACATAAACAACATCTCTTCGCCGCCACGCTTATTTTCAATGTGGATAATAGTCTGGTATGCCCCTTCAAACTCGTCAAGCATTTTATCGTAATCATCAAAGTAATCAACAGCATCATCACTCAAGAGGACCTTGGGTTTGTTATCCTGGATAGCCTTGGTTAAATCTGTTACAATGGATTCGGCCTGCTTGGACTCCTTGGCACCCCACCACTCCTTGCGCTGTCTGTCAACGGCGTCCACCAGGGGTTTAAGCTCTGTCTTGTAGTCCTGGCCCTTCAGATTAAACCAGTTCTTGACCTGCTCGGACGTAAGCCTGGATGCATGGGGTTCGTCATCTGCCCACTCAAGAAGAGCATTAATACCCCCAAGCAATGTGTCCCATGCAAGGGAATGCGACTTTATAGCATTACTCTTGCTGCGGTTGTACATATCACGGTCATTACGGAATTGAATCATAAGACGGTCAATAGTCCCGCCCTCCAACTTCCCGTTCCCATCACAGAAATAGTCGTCCAACACCTTGTAGGCCTGGGCGACGGGTGTGCTAACTTTACCATAGTTGAAATCTTCGGACTTGCGTTCGTGGACCGTGATTTTCATAGTTATTTCCCTTCCTTGGCCTTTTTAAAGGCCTCAATAACCTCTTCGTCCTCAAGGGCGTTGTCAATGGCCTCGTCAAGCAGATAGCAGCGGATGGAAATGTCCCTATGTTCGGGTTCCTCCTCAAATTTACCACCAAACGCCTCAAGAGCCTCGGCGTAGAGGTCACTGTTGCCTACGAGATAAAGTTCGGCCATCATACGGCTGAACGTATACGAACCGCTACCGTTGCCAGTCACGCTATCTTCTGTCCACAGGTCGTCGTGGAACTTGTCGCGCATATCCTCAAGGGTGTCCGGGAGTTCGCCCTTTTCCCCGTCGTATGCGATGATTTCAAGGATGGCGTCCTTGGCGTCCGAGTTCACGGCTTCCCTGTAGTCGTAAGTTTCCCAGTTGTTTGCAACCTGCTTATAGTCCATGTCAAAACCTCTTGTGTTTCTATGTTGAAATATATAAAACTATTACACCTTCTTGTCCAACTTCACGTCAGTGACCTTTCCAGTAAGGCGATTGATGTAGACATCCATTGCCTCGGAGCGGCCCCTAAACACGGTATAAATGGTCACGGGGTCCTCCTCAAATTCCGGCTTGTCCTTAACGCGGCCCTTTATCCAAGAGGCGTCATACCCGTAGTCAGTAAGGGTATCAACGACGCTGACGTAATCCTTGCCAACCATATCGCGCAGGGTCTCTTCGTCCAACTCCGACACGGGCTTGAAATAGTAACGGGCACTGTACCAGTCGCCGTCGGACGGACCCCCGTATTTCTCCGTATCCTGGAGGAGGAAGCCGTTGCGGTCCATCAGATGTTCCAGGGCGAGGTGGTCGTGTTTCCAGTCACCTCCGTCAATATCCACCACGACGCATCCCCGGCTAGGACTCCAGAAATATTCGTAGTGCATGTTGTTGGACTGGAATATGTCCCCCACTTTCGCGAGAACGTCGTTTACGGACGGCTCGGCAAGACCTTCATGCAAGCGTATACGCAACATAGGCTACCTGTCCTTCGTGACGCCGCCGAACTGGCTGACCATCGTGCGGCACATGGACTCGTACACGAGTTCCTTGATATCCTCGTGGAGCTGTTCGCTGTCTTCCAGGCCGTGCTCGGAAATGATGTCGTTGGCCATGTCGTCCGCGAGACTCATCATGTCGTCCACCACGGTGCTGAAGAGGCCGTAGTCGTCGGCGTACTCCTCTGCCACCTTCTCATCTGCCCACTTGTAGTATTCGTCCGGGTGGTCCTCGTTCTTCTTGGCCTCTCGGACCTTGATATTCAATTTGGACATGGTACTATCTCCTTATTCAATCTCGCCGTCTTCGGTAAACTCCAGTTCCTGCGAGGAAATCTCTTCCTGGATATCCTCGTCTGTCACTTCGTAGAACCAATTATACCCGTCATCCTCAAGCTGATTGTTGATACGTCCCATAACGTCCTGTGCAAACTTTTCAAGTTCATTCAACAGGGCAGTCTCCCCGTCAGTCAATTCCACATCGTAGTCGGGAACGACCTCAATGCGGTCGGCCATAGAATAGTCATATCTGCGGTTTTCGGGCAGGTCAAGACTTGTGACATCCGCTTTTTCGCACGCGGCCTTGATGGCTTCCTTGTCCTCAAGAGGCTTAATGCCAGAGCCGTTAAGCGGGTATGCAGTCAAGTCAACATTCAACAAGTCGTCAACTTTCAGCTTTCCGGATGTATTGAGTCCGTCACCCTGGCTGTATGACAAGGAATACTGCACATTCAAGTCGGAATTGGGGAACAACTCTTTAAGCGTAGTCACACAAGAATCGGTGAACACGTCGTTGTCATCACCGCGCCATTGCAGGATACGGTCCCTCACTTTTTCCCTTGCCGTCTCCTTGGCCTGGTCCGACAGTTCGTCAAACGTGAACACGTCATAACTCACAGCGGGGATGGTCACAGTCCGCTTCTCGGAACGCTTACAGGACTCGGCAGGGGTAAGACGCAAACGATTTGTCAATTTGTTATCGTTATTGATTATACGTCTTACCGCAGTCTTATAGTCCACTCCGTTGTCATACAAATTCAACAAGCGGTCTATAAGATGCTTTTCTTCATTCAAATCATAGACATACCGAAGGTCTTTTCTCAAATACTGCATAGCCCTCATAAGGTAGGCAGATTCGGGGTCTTCCTTGTCCATACGGGCAAGTTCATCTTCCGTAGCCACCAAATCATTGTCGCCCCAAGGCTGTGACATACGTGCGTCTTTTTCGTTCTTCTTGGAAAGCGATTCCTTCTTCTTGCTCATAGAGCACTTAAACTGTTTCATAGTTCCTCCTTATACAAAGTAGAACAGGTTGCTGCTTCTTGCGGTAATAACGTACTTGTTGCCCTCATTGTCGCGGAGCAACGCACCGTTCATACCGTATGCACCACGGCTGATGCCTACCGTCTCAATGCCCTTCTTCTTGAGCTCCTTGGCCTCCGCGTCGGAGATGGTCGTGATGTCAGTGGCTTCCCCGTATCGGGCCATGTTCTTGAGTTCCTTCTGCTTCAAGGTAAGGCTCTCGGACTTCTTGGCTTCTTCTTTATTTTCGGAAATACCCAAATCAAAAGACTTTTTATTCAAGTCACCCCAAATCCGAATAACCTTAAAGTCATCGTCCGTTTTGACAGAAATAGAGCCGTTATCACCAACAAACGTCCACTGATGTTGTTTAGGATTTTTAGAATTAAGTTTCCATACACCCTTACAACGCAACTCGTTATCAGCCACGGCAATGCCACGACCCAACAGACTTTTAAGACCCTCAATAGTTGCAACATCGGGAGAGGCTTCGTTCTGCTTGCATTCGGGCAGATAGTCGCCTTGGAAAGTCTTGGTAGTAGCATAATACCACTTGCCGTCCTTGTCGCCAAAGTAAGTCTGTCCGACAAGATTGCCGTTAATATCCATAGCATAGCCCGCAGTGTGAAGCCACTGCTTACTATGAATATCATTAAATTGTGCAGGCGTAGTAATTTCAACTGCGTCCAATGTCTTCATCTTGTTAATAAGGTCAGCACGGCTACGATACATGCGATTACCCAACTTCTTCGGGGGCAGACCTTCGGACTTCTTGGCTTCGGACTTACCGCCCTTGGCGTAGTAGTCAAGGCCATCGGTTTTGGCGTAGCCCGCCGTTTCACGATACTTCGCAGTGGTAGCACTATCACTAGAAGATGCAGTGAAGATGTCAAACCAATCGTCCACGATGTCACCATTCGGCTTTTCCTGTGCCCACAAAACGGTCACTTGCACAACATCGTCGTCATCCTTGTAGGAATCCGCAAGGTCCTTCGCAGCCTGGATAGCCTCGTCTTCGTCATAGAAGTCCTGTGCTGCTTGCATATCGTCCAAGCCTTCTTCATCACCCTTGGCATCAATGCGAGTAAGGTCCAAGATGTAGATGTCCTTGTTGCCCTCGGCTTCGGACTTCTTGGAATCCTTACGCTTGCTTTCGTCCACCTGCCAGAATCCGAAGTCCGCTCCGTCGCCGGGGTGTGCCCCGAAATAGCAGTCCTCCGGGGCAATCCCGTCAAGCAAATCAAAGAGCTCGTCAACGACCCAACCCTTGGTCTCGTCGTCCAACTTCTTCCAGTCCTCCACCTCCGGATTCTCCGAAACGTATTTGTCATACGCTTCCTTGCCGTACTCCTTCAGCACGGCCATGAATTTCGGGATGAGGTCGTCGGGACGATGGGTGCCCCAACTGACTGTCTGGTTTCTCAAGTCTTCAATGTTCGCTTCTGATTTCTTCATGGTGTTATCCTTTGAACTACCCACACGCTAAAGATGTATAGGTTTCACACATCCAAGCATTATAAGTTTCCGAGGCTGCTACGCTTACACATACCATAGTATTTCCTTCGGCATAAATTCCGAGCGTTCCACCCGTATCACAGAATTAGTCCATCTCGGAAGTGTCCACGTTGATGACGACCTTGCCGTGGCAGGACGGATGGTCGTAGATGTTGTCAACGGACTGGATTTCAAGTTCCTGGTATTCATCGGACATGTTGTCATACGTGTCGTCAAAGATTTCCTTGACATCCCCGTCCCTCAAGTCAACCAACACAACACGTTGGTCATTGGGCTCCACGAACACTTCCATAAAATCATATACGGTCATAGGATTCTCCATTGTTAAAACGTATACGCTCTAAATATAAGAAAAAACTTGACACATATCGCAGACACGCATAAAAAAAACATCCCCCGAAACCGGGGGATGTCCAAAGGTATCAACCTTTACGGTTATTAGCCGTTGGAGCCGCTACCGCTACCACCGTTCGGGGTGGAAGTGAGGTACACGTTCACGTCGGCAGTCGGTTCGGCATCCTTGACGATGACGATACGCTGCACGAACTCGGCGACCACAGGTTCAATCGCCTTCCAAGAGGCGATAGCACGCTGCGTCTGGAACGGGTTTTCGGCAACAGGCATCGTGTCGGTGAGGAACACGGGCATGTAGGTAGCGCAGACCACCGGGGCTTCAAACGGGGAGTTGTCGGAGCTGTAGGCGCAGATAACTTCGTTCGGGGCGACGATGGTGTTGCTACGGATAACCGTAATGCCTTCGTTTTCCAGGGTACCGTACACGTGCGGGCCAACGAGGTTGGTCTGCGGGGCGAGACGGAAGCCCGGAAGAGAGGCGATGTACTGGCAAGCGACATAGCCCGCAACGAGCTTGTTGGCGTGGCCCTTACCCGCACGGCTACCGATGGCGGCAGAAGCAGCCTGGATAGCATAGAGGAAGGACTGACGGTGTTCAAATTCGCTGATGCCAGTCGGCTTGTTGAGGTTCCAAGTGATGGCCTTCCAGTTGTTGGCGCAGCGGACGTAGGCAGCGAGAACCTTTTCAGATTCAGCCATAGCCATGTGGCCCGTGAGGTCGGCGAGAATTTCGTCAGAAGCAGCCTTGCCGAAACGCTTGTTGAATTGGAACGACTTGAAGGTGCCGAGCATTTCCTTGAGGCCGATGATTTCAGCAGAAACCACCTTGGAGTCAAGGCTGTACTCAATGGCCGGAACATCCGGAGCCTTTTCAAAGTCAACGTCGTAAGCGACGCCACCCTGGTAGCCCCTAGGGATAGTGAGCACGATATCACCACCGTCCTGGGCGGCGGTCACGGCAACCTGGCCATAGAAGGTCGGGAGCTGGCCCGGACCCGCCGTGATACCCACGATATCTTCAATCTTGCCGTCCTTGTTGACGAGGCGAACGTTAATCGGGGTGTTCCAACGGAGGTTGCCCACACCGTACTTGATACGGGCTTCGCCGTCGGCGGCGATGACGAACTGGCGTTCAGACATGTAGGCGGTCGGAGAGGACTGCCAACCCTTGAGGGCGTTGAACGTGGTGGCGTCAAAGTTCTTGGCGGTCAGAGTGTCGGCTTCCAACTTGTCGTCGGCACCAGTAGCCGGACGGCTACGGGTGTCAAGGAACTTCTTCCAAGCACCGTTGAAGGTCTTGTCGCCTTCAAACTTGCCGTCAGCGTCCATCCAACGGTCTTCCGGCAGAGCGGGGAGGCCGTTCTGTGCGGTCAGCGGATAGCCGTGAGTAAAGGTCTTCTTGAAGTAGATGAGACCCTGGGCTTCGTCCAAGGTCTGGACGGAAGCAAGCTGCGGGGCGATGGACAGAGCGTAGGTGGCACTGATGAGGTCAAGAGCAACGCGGGGAAGAACGCCGAGGCTGGAAGCCGAGGAGTTTTCGGCGACGTAGCTTTCGTACTTCTTGTAGTTGTCAAGCTGCTGACCGAGGTTGTATTCGTCATTCTTGGACAGAGTGCCCTTGAACGACGGGGACTTGGCAAGCGATTCAAACTGCTTGCCGTAACGGGCTTCGTAGGATTCTACGAGGCGGTTGAATTTTTGGGTGGACATTTCTTCAATAGAAGTCTTCATAATGTCGTCTCCTTGGGGTTAGGCTTTTTTGCCGATTTTGGAACGGAACTTCGCACGGGCTTCTGCGATGCTGTTCTTACGAGCATCGGCCTTGTTGGCAGGAGCCTTGTTGGCTTCGGCCTTCTGGGCTTCGGCCTTCTTGGCAGCACGGCGAGCTTCAAGACGTTCGCGGAAAGCCTTGATGCGAGCCTCGTCACGGGCGGGCATGGCCTTTGCGGCACGTCTGGATTCAAGACGCTTACGGAAAGCCTCACGGCGGGCGGCCTTGCGGGATTCTTCAGCGGCTGCGGTATCCTCACTGCCTTCCACGGAAGCGGAGCCGAGGACTTCTTCTTCCTCAACGTCTTCCTTAGAGTTGGTGAGAACTGCGACGGTCACAGAGTTTTCGTTTTCCGGGTCCGGAGAAACGACAACCTGGATGTCCTTTTCTTCATCAGCGAACACGACTTCGGTTTCGGCGGCGTCAAGTTTGACATCGCCGACTTCAACGATGCTATCGTCTTCGCGGAGCTTCTTGGGTTTGAATTTGAGCATATTAATATGCCTCCATTTTAGGGTATTGTGCACAGTGTGAAGGGGTCTAGTTGGGACGCCCTCTCCTAAATGGGATTTCTGTTGTCACGAATCGGCAGGAATTTGCCGTCCCTTGATGAAAGAATATAATAATTGTTCTGCACGATTTTACGAAAACGACAAAATTATTGTCATTTTTTGACAAATATAACAAGATACCTAGTGTTAGGTTGTAGGTAATTTGTTATATTGTTAGGTATCTAATTATATTTAGTTTGTCTGTAAAAATGTCCGGACACAAAAAGAGCCCCGATTGCTCGGGGCTTCCTATACAAAATGTACGGGGCCGTGAAGAATTATCTGTGGTCCAGATAGTCGCTCAAGTAATCCGCTACGTGCTCCAGGGATGCGTAACGAATCCTAGCAGTACCGCGTAACACAAGTTCTTCCCTGTACTGGTCCGTAAGTTCGCCATCGTCGTTCTCCCGAGGAACCTCTATAGCTACGCGGATATCCGAGCCGTCACGGCTGACGGAGGCGAAACCATTGCTAGTTTCGGCCAAGTCACCGATAAGCTGCCTAAACTCGGGAAGAGTGAACTCCTCGCCGTCTCCCGGAATCATGGAATCGTCAAAGCGGTCGTCAAACCTGTCTATGTCATGAATCACGATAGCAACATCTTCGTCCGAAACCCTAATTTCATCGGAAGCACCTTCGGCCTTCTTGGCGAGGCTTTCTTTCTTCTTCTGCATAGAACAGGTGTGCTTCTTCATAATGCTTTCTCCTTTGTGAGTTGCCTTACGAATCTTGATAGCCAAGGGCATAAGAGTCGTATCAAGTCCGGCCAATGCTGCATTCAAGGCTTTTTTAAAAGAATCAGACGTACCACTACCAAGTTTAACCCAACTGTAGCCTTCCGTCTCATCCAAACCACTTATGCTAATAGTAAATGCATGGCCGTCATATTCAAACTCAACCTTCAACTTGAGGTCACTACCATAATTACCACGAAGAACGTAGTGTGCAGATGACACACCGTTCTTACCACCAGACACCTCCACTACAGAGGAAAGTTCATCTTCGCAATAGAACTTCTTACTACAAGCATCGTACATCTGCTTGATTTCTTTCGGAAACTCCGTCAATTTGAACGGGACTCTTTCCTCATTCTTCTTGGACTCCCCGAGGATATCTATCTCCGCTTTGTACTTCTTGCCGTTGTCCGGCTCAAGCCATGCGACGGAGTTGATGAAATCCTTAATCTTGGGATTGTACTGGGCATCGTCAATATATGCACAGAGTTCCCTACGGATGTCCTCTTCCTCGCCACTATCCATGGCACGGGAAATCTTGTAATCCGTACCTTCCTCATAGGACATCATATCATCATAGAACTCCTTGGGGTCGTAGGCATCGCCATCATAGCGGTCCAGGATTCTGTCAATAATCATAATGTTTTCTCCTTGTTATTTTCCTATGTAGGGCAAGCCCTTCGGGGCGTAGGCACCGAGTCTGCCATTGACCTTACGGAATGTGTATCCGTCTGCCAACCCGTCCGTATCGGACAGATAATACTTTTCCATCTTTGCCACGAGCTCGGGGTCACACTTATCCGTACCCTTACGGCAACGCTGATGGATGAAATCCCAGTAGAACTCGTCATAGCTGAAATTGCCAAAGTTGTCGCTGACGGCAAGACCATCGTAGAACCAACCCTTGTCATTGGAGTTGATTTCCACAATAATCGGGTCCCATCTCTTTTCATCGGGAACGTAATACTGCATCATCGTATAAGGAACGAACTTGTCGTCCTTGGCTTCGTGCACCTTAATTGTCAACTTACCCATAAGATACTTTCTCCTTATTATCCTCTATCTGCCTTATACTTGTTGTATAGGTCCTCCACCAACTTCACGGCCTCGTCCGAGGACTGCGTGTCCTTGATTTCGCTACCGTTAATAGCTTCTGCCACGCTGAAACCGAACGCACCGACCATACAGCTAACTTCCCCGTTTTCGGTATAGGCGTTGTCAATTCCACCTGGAACATCTCGCATGTCGTTAATGTCACCCAGGTAATAATTAAGTTCAAAATCCTTACCTTCCGTAGCGTCAACAATCTGGGAGCCAAAAGCTTTACGCAGGGCTTCAACGTCCAGGTAAACTACAAGTTCCAAGGCTTCGGGAAGCACTGCTTTCTTGTATTCGTCAGCCATAACGGACTGAACCGCATCAGCTCCCGGATTATCCGTAAGTGCTACCATAAGATAGTTGCCACTTACTGCGGCCTCATCCACATCCCAGGACATATTTTCAACGTCCCAGGCTGCGTCGGGTTCAACTTCTTCCTTACCCTTGAACACTGCAAGACCTTTTGCGGTGTAAAGCGTCGGTAGCTCAAATTCAAGTTCGGACTTCAAATCTTCGGGCAGGAACACAAGACCCTGTGCTTCTGCCTGCTTGCTTTCGTGTATACGGATAGACATCTTGGACATAGTAACTTCCCCCTAGTAACCTAGAATGCGGTCAAGCAACGTAGAACCCTCGTCACTGCGAGGTATCTTGGCCTCAACGACCTTGAAGGTCTGCGGCGCGGGCTGCTCACGTTCAATGATGTCAAGCGTGGCACCCTCGTTGACGCGCTTCATCACATAGTCTTCGTTCAAGCCCTTGCTGTTGGCGAAACGGAGAGTCTTGATGAGCTTGTTGGCCTCGTCAAGTTCCTTGCGGGCGTCCTCAAGCTCCTTCTGCTGTTCGTTGAAATGTTCAACGATGCACTTACGCATATCCTCCGTGACCTCGGTAAAGTCGCCGAGATTGTAGGAGTCGCTTTCCTGGGTGTCGCAGTTGGACATGTCCACCTTGCTCTCGCAAACCTTTTCAACGGAGTAGGTAGCCCCGTCAAGTTCCAGGGGAACCTCCAAGTCCATCGCAAGGTTGAGGAGCGATTCCGCAACCTTCTCACCGATGGCTTCCTTCATGTCCTCGTCCTTCTTGGATTCGGTAATCATCTTGGGCTTGGCGTCCAGGAATCCAGGGTCCTGCACAAAGTCAAAGCGTTCAAGTTTGTATGTCTTCGGGTCCAGGATGTCGTTGCCATCCTCGTCCTTGCCCTCGTAGTCGCCATCGGCACGGGAGCTCACGTACATCGTGGTGCCCGCACGGAGAATGGTGTAGAGGGTCTGGCCCATCGGGGTGTTGTAAATCACGGATTCGGCAATACCCGTCTTCCAGTCAATGTTGCGGGTAATGTGCGAGAACTTGCCCTCGGCGATGTCCTCGTCGGTAATCTCGGCCTCGTGACCTACACGACCGAACATCTGCCCGTTCTTGAGCTTGCGGATAACGTCCTCGTCCTTGCTTGCGGCTTCCCAGAGTTCTTCGGTGTAAAGCCTATGGTTGCGACTCACCTTACCGGGGCAGAAATGCTGACCCTTGACGATGGCTAGAATTGTGCCACCGCTCTTGGCGACTTCGGACTGTGCGGATTCGTCCACGCGGGACACGTCGTCAATGAACTCGCACTTAAACGGAATGTAATCTTCAGAAAGTTTCATAGTGAATCAACCTCTATACGCTAGGTCTTGGAAAATTCAAGGATGTAGTCATTGACGGCACTGATAGACGCATTACTATCCATGTGGACGGCTACATAGGACTGCACGATAAAGCAGTCCACCAAGTTGTCCTTGTACTTTGCAAGTGCCCCGTCCTTATGATAAAAAGCGGCAGCGATGTAGCTGTAACAAGCGTTGGCGTCCGATGGCATCTCAAACTTTGCCAGGAGCGTGCCCTTGGATTCATCCATGTACATATCCTTCAATACCGGATTGTACGTAGCACCCTGCGCCTCGTGAACCTTGATTTTCATCTTACCCATAGTGAATATCTCCTACGTATCAAACTGTCTTGTTGAGAACGTCGCGACTCGTAGAGTAGTAATACTTGCCATCGTTCTCACCCCACCACAGACGGGCGACGCTGTTGCCGTTGATGTCCATAGCAAAACCAATCTTGTCAAGGAACAAGTCCTTGTTCTTCTTAGTATAGTCGTCAAAGTCGTCAATTTCCGTGGCGCGGAGCTCCTTCGCCTTCTTGACGAGGGCTGCACGGGACGGGAACTTGCGTGTCTTTCCATTCCACGGCTTCGGGGGCAATGCTTCCGACTTGCAGGACTCAGATGCGTCCAGGAAAGCCTCAAGGTTCGCTATCGGGTCGGGACTGTCGGCAGACACGTAGTCACTGTCACCAAAATAGTTAATCCTCAAGTCGTCATCGTCCTCGCGCAAGGCCCGCACGTTATAGAACAACTTTTTAAGAATGTCCTTGTCGTAGCCCGCGTGGAGTGCGTTACTGAAGTCTGCGGGGCACACGAAGAAATCGGGGTCATACGACAGCATGAGCTTGAGGGCGTCCTCGTTCGGAGTCTCGCCGATAACACGCTGCCAGTCATCCATGAACTCCTTTTCGTAGCCATCGTTCCAGTTGTACTCATAACCGTCGTAATTGCCGTCGTCGTCCTCTACCTCGGACCATCCGATGTACTGGTCTGCATCCCTCGGGGGCACGACATCGCAGTGATACAGGTCGGAGAGGGTGTCGGTATCGTTAGTCAGAATGGCGTAACCGATGGGGTGCGTCTTCTCGGCAAAAAAACCGTCAGCGGAGTGCTGATAAGTGTTTATGCCCCCGTCTCCGTAGATGGCCGCGATGGGATTTGCAGCTTCGTCCTTCCTGGACATGTCGTCCTGTCTGACAACGCCAGTAGGGGTAGTCCCGAGGGACGCTGCGGACGCGCCGCCACAATCCTCGTCCTTGTCAGCCTTGACAACATCAATCGGATACCTGTCCGGATTAATGCCAAGAGCATTAGCCGTACTTTTGGACGAACGCTTTACCACGTCAAACACACGGTCAAATTCCTTGGGGGACAAACCCAAGTTGATAACTTTGACAATACCCCTATCCTCTCGGTTATAATTGTCATTGATGGCAAACAGAGCCGTGCCATCAGTATCATCCACAAAAACTGCCTTTAATTTAGGATTATGGTCATCCACACGATAATCCCCATAAGAGGCCGTCGGATAGAAACCTGTAAGATACATACGGACTACGTAGCCAAGGTCATTCCAACGGATTTTCCGGGCAGCTTCCTGCACCTTCATGGCAGACTGGACGGGAGCGGTCACTTCAATGAGGTCGCCGAGGTCGCCGTAGGTACGGGGAATAAGTGCCTCGTACCGGAACTGGGCTTCGCCCTTGCTGTCAAAGGATTCAACCGTCTTCTTGTTGGACACGTCCGTGTAGGATATGCTCCATTTCTGCCCGTCTGCCATAAAGCCTACTCCTCGTCGCCAGGATTGATATTGATACCGACTTCCTCGGCCAGAATTTCACAGTTGGACTCGTCCTCCACCTTGAGGGAGTCATCGGAACCGGAATCATCGTTGAACTCAATTTCAAAGACACCCTCATCCAGGCACTTGGCATCCAGGGCCTTCAACTGGTCGTCCGTGAATTTCCAACCCTGGCCGTTGGCGTATTCGGTAAGGACCTCAATCCTGTACTTTTCGGGAAAATCGGAGGGGTCACGCATAGGGTCGTCCCCGTAGCAGCCGAGGCCGATGGCGTGGCAGACAGTCGGAAAATCAAACCAGAACATGTCGTTGATGTCTGTATCAGACGGAAGTTCGTCGCCACCACTCAAGTATTCGGGCAAAACATCATCCAACTGCTCCAATTCCGAATATGTGAGATTTTTAGCCCTGTCTTCAGCACCACTCCAGAACTTGAAATTGGTCAGAGATTCGTCAACCGTGTATTTCATAATGAAGGAACTCCTTTAAATGTTTATACGAAAAATAATAAAAAACCCGGCAAATAGATGCCGGGTTCTCCAAAAATCTGCCCTGTCGGACTACGGGGCAGGGGTGTCCACCGTGGAAAACCTCTGCCGGATGGTGATTCCGAGGGACTTGTTACCGTACTTGCGGTAGTATTGGGGGACCCAGGACTGGGTTCCCGTATCGGGGTCGGTTTCATAATGGCCGAAGCTGATACCAACACCGCCTACCATGAGGAATCGGATATCCGCATAGGCGGTGTCGCTGCCCAGGTTAGGCCAGGAGCGGGGAATCGTCATATAGGCGTCGCGGTAGAACGAGCCCCACTGGTAGTTACGGATACCCCATTGGTATTCGCTCGGCAATGAGCCACTATCACAACTAGGTACATACTGGTCCATATACCCATTTGTAGGATTATTATAGAAATGCGTAGCATTACCATTATAAGAAAGTTGACGGCACCACTCACGCCTGTTGACATAAGCAGGGTATACCACAGCATATCTCATATCAGTGGTACTGTAATTATAATTAGAATATATATCGCTCTCCCCTCGGTCTGTAATATACGGAAACGACATCTTTGACGCCCAAGTCATACCATCACGATACTGTGCCAAACACAACTTGGTTTCATACTGCAAAGGATTCCCATCCCTATCAAGCAACCCAAAAAACGACGCCCCAACAACTGGAGAAATATTACCCATCACAAGGTTCACCTCGTATGTAGTAACCAACCTGTCTCCGGCCTGCAACTCAACAGGGGAATCAAGCACAACCCTACTAAACATCTTATAGTTAGACGGGGTGCTACTACTAATTATATCATAGAACCACCCAATCTCACGAACCGTAGTACCCCCCGAAGGAGCTGCCGTATGAATATGAGAGACCCTAAATATAAAATTGCCATAAGAACGTATCTGTGTGCCACAGTTCCCCAAACCCACACGTTTTTCTCCGGAGTACCCACCTACTCTAGCATGTAGAGCAGTATCCGTAAATTCAGTAGCATCACCAGACGACCCGTAAGATGCATAATGCAATACACCACAACGATTTTGTGTAGCGTCATACGACTGATAGGAACGTGACACCCATAGATTCTTCAAAGGTGCCGGACTATTTTGAACCTCCGAATATGAAGATGTCTGATTCCCGTTCAGAGTAAGCAAATGGTCAAGACCGCTACTCACAATCCTGTTCTTGATGGGCTTCTCAAGCCAACGGAAATCCTCGCTGCCATCGGCGTGAATCTTACCGATGCCCACTAGCTGACCTTGAAGAAAATTATTCTGTTCAATCATAAACCTTTCTCCTAGTTGGTGAGATACATAACGGGTATGTTCTCCGGTTCAAATTCCTGGAAATCCACCATGTCGCACGACATCCCCACGACCTCGGACATAGGCAGACCATCCTCAAACCCGGCCATCTCGCACGTCAGACCCACGGACTCCGAGAACGGGGAATCCTCCGTAAATCCCGCCATGGAACAGGTAAGACCAACAGTCTCCGAGAACGGGGATTCCTCCGTGAAACCCGCCACGGAGCAAGTCATACCAACGACCTCCGAAAGTGGGCTATCCTCCGTGAACTCAAAGATGTCCACGTTCAACCCTACCTTGTCCACGGGCACTTTGTTGCCCGTGGCGATGCCCGAAGGGACATCGGTAAAGTCGTACTCCTGCTTGAACCCCATGTTGGAGCGGAGCAAGTGGTGGAACATCCCGAAGAACATCTACATCCTCTCAAATCTCTGTGTGAGCGTGTAACTCAACGTCTGCCGTCCGGTCTTGTGGATGGCCTGCGGGTGCCAGTAATCGGGGTCGCCCTCGTGACCCTCGTCGTAATACCCGAAGCGATAGGCAACCCCGTTGAACAGCAGATAGTGGATATCCGCTGAACCAGTCTCGGCCAGATTGTTCGGCCAGGTCGTGGGCAACACGAACTGACAGGACCTGGACTTGGTAGTTGCGTCATACGGGTGCATACGGAGGATTATACTATTCGTAGCATACAGGGTCACACCCGTATCATTGCTCCAGTCACTAGGGAACTCCTTGTCTGTCAAGGAATACGCAGGCTGCATATAGTATGCAGAACCAAGACTGCCCTGCGTAAATGACCATATAGGCATCAAGGCCTGGTGGGCTATGATGTTGTTGCTGTTGTCATACCCCACTTCACCAATAACCGCATCCTTATTGTAGTTCATAGCCGTATGGGGAATTGAAGGATTCCAGTTGAACGAAGGCATCCCAGGATAGTTCGCCTGGGTACGGAGCACGTATTTACGGGAATACTTAATAGGAACATCGTTCTCGTCTACCAAGCCCGTATCCAGATTATGGGCTACCGGGGGCAAGGATATGCCGAGTTCATACGTGACCACGAAAGATTCTCCTGCCATAACCGTATAAGGTGATGCAAGAACAACGCGGGCAAACATCTTGTAATCATTGGAAAGGTTGCGGTCATCAACAACCCGGCGGCTGAACAATCCTATTTCACGGATGATTGTGTTTTCGGAAGCAGCACCAAACCTATATGTAACCCTATTACGGATAGTCCCACTAATGTAGGCACACCCGCTCAACCCATTCATACCATAAGGAGAACCATATCCCGAAACGGGATTCTCCAAAGAAGTATCGGTTTCTTCCGTCACCTTACTACCCGAGCCATACTGACAATACTGAATTGCTCCGATACGTCTGTTATAATAAACCGTACTATAGGATGTACCAGAGTGCAAACCGCTTATCCACCCTCTAGCCGACAGACCGGACTGATACCCGTCGTAATAACATACATCGTCAAAGTTCGCCTGCAACATAAGGGCGAAACCGCTGTCCACTATGGTGTTGTGGACGGGCTCAATCTCGCGATAGACAAGTTCCCCTTCCTTGGTAATCTTGCCGATACCAACCACTCGGCCACCGATACCCATGCTCTGTTCTAGTTTCATAAATATCTCCTATGGATTGTGCAGTTCGGGCATATCCTCGTATTCCGGAGCGGTTTCCAACAGAAACCCGGACAACTCCGACACACACAATGCGGTATCCCTATCCCCATCCTGCAAGCCGAACCTGGTCAGTTCAGAATTGCACCTGGCAATGTCACGATTCTCGTCCTGCATAGAGAACCCGCCAAGTTCAGAACGGACTAAGGCCTTGTCATAACTACCGTCCGACATTGAAAACTCGTCAATCTCGGAGGAAGTGTCCAACATATCCAGGGGCACGCGCCTAATGCAACTTATAGCGGGAGCTTCTATCTCGCTATACCTTTGCGGGTCGCACGCCAGGAGGAGATGTCGTATGATGAATACCATTTACGTTCTCCACTAAGTGGGCGACGTGAACTCGGCCATAACCCAACAGTCGTTCAGACAGGAAATCTGGTAGGTCTTGCCCGCCTTCATCACGTTGCCCGCAGTCAGCACATACATCGTGGGATTGCCATTGGAAACGATGGTCAACGTACAGTCCACCGCAGGGGAATATTGAGCCCCGAAGTTGACGGCAATTCCGTTCTCCGACGTGACGGAGAGGGTCATCGCCGACGGGTGCACGTCATTCTCGTCCTGGAGAATGGTGAACACGTTGTTCTCCACCGTGACGGATGCAGCCGTAGTGACCGTGGTCATCGGGATGGTACGGGCGTTCACCCAGTTAGCCGACTGGCGACCGTACACGGCAAACGCATTTGCCGACTGACCTGTGGGGGCATCGTCCGGAATCATCTGGTCGGTGGCGGTTTCAAGGCCACCTACACGGCCATCCAAACCGCGTATGGCAGTGTCCTGCAAATCGTTGACACCATCCACACGTTCAATCTCGGTGTTAAGGGTACCGCTCAAACGAGATATATCATCAGATAACCCCGAATCAGCCGTCTCCCTATTCTGAATCTCGGCATCCAAGGAACCCGAAAGAGTAACTATGCACCCCTCCAATTCATCATCTTTATCAGCACGGGCGGTTTCTTCAGTAGTAAGACCGTTCTGCAAGCCCAGGATGCTCTGGTTCAATTCCGTATCGGCCTGTTCACGGGCGGTCGTTTCAGTAGCCAAGTCCTCGCCCAACTGAGCCACGTCCCCGCTAACCTCGTCAATGCGGACGCTCAAGGAATTGTCACCCTGTGTACGGGCGTCCGTTTCAGCCGTCAAGTCGGAACGGAGCCCCGCCACATCCGTGCCAAGCCCGTCAATGCGGTCACTCAAGCCGGAGTCTGCATCCGCTCGGATACCCGCCTCGTCCGACAAACTCTCCCTCAAGCTGTCCACGTCACCCGAGATACGCTCGTCGGCAGACTGCCTGTTGGTGGTTTCCGTGTCCAGCTTCACACCCAGGGCTGACACGCCCGCCTCAAGAGCGGATGCACGGTCGCCCAGTTCGGCCACGGACGTATCAAGCCCGTCTGCCCTGGTAACGAGTTCGTCAACCTCATCACCAACCGTTTCAATGTGCGTGGACAGAACCTCGTCTGCCTGCTGCCTGTCGGTGGCTTCCGTGGACACGGAGGAGGCCAGTTCCTCGTCAGCCTGCCCACGGGCTTCAGTTTCCTCGGAGATTCGCTGATTCAGTTCCTCAATGGGCTTACGCATCGCATCTATGATGAGGTCAACGACCATCTCAAAGAGGGAATCCCTGTCAATCGTGAACGGTCTCTCAACGGAGCCATCACCCATGATGGGGAGCTCGGACACCCTGGCGGGTATCTGCCCGATGGGAATAACGAAGTTCTTACCCACATCGTCGGGGTTCTCCACGGGAGCCCCGTCCTTGTATTCCGGGGGCACGACCACAGGGATATAAGCCCCCCGCAAAGCCATCTCCACAAAGGTGCTTATGTCAAAATCTGACATCTTTATCTTTGCATTATCATCCATACTGCTACCCCGTGACAATCTGTTCGTTCTGTTCGCTCACGACATCCTTGCCGTCCTGCGAAATGATATCCTTCTCGGCATCCGGCCTAATCACGTTCTCAACGTAAGCCCTGGCGGGCACTATCAGTTTAGTTCCATCCGTGGCCGTGTGGGTCTTCCACTGGCCGGACCCGTCAAAGTCCATGGCCGAAAGCGGGATGCCGTTCTTGTTGTATAAGTCAACCGCCACCTTGCGGAGCGGGGACACCCTATAATCTGCAAACTCGCTCACGAATTGCAGGAGGAACTTGACGTTCCAAGTATAGGCGAAAAGGTCCCCCTGCCTAAACGACACAAGTTCTTCCGTACCAAGTTCGTTGATGACAGTGAAATTGAGCCCTTCCGTGTCAAACCCGCCCTCGTCAACAGGACGCCTGTCAAAATAGGCGAACTTGAGGTTGATGGGGACGGTGTGCATATTCTGATACTCCGAAGCGAACGCCTCAGAGAAATCCTCAATGAGGTTGGCCTTGTTAGACACTAGGACGCAACCCATCCCGAACGTGGCCGATACCGTCTTTTTCAATTTCGGAGTGCCATTCTCGGTAGTTCCATCACGGAGATACACCGGACGACGAACTATGTTCTGCAAGGAATCCCTGGTCCAGAACAGGTAAGTGTACGGATTGGCGCGGATGTCGTCAATCGGGGGATGGTCTCCCCTACTGGACATGCCCTTGCGTTCCATGTTCTTGTTGGCCATGTCCTGGTCAAGCAAGCGTTGGGGGCCTTCGGCATCCGCACCATAGACTACCTTCATGGAAGCATCAAAGCCCTGGCGGGTGAAGAAATGCCTCATCCGCTCAAAGTAGGCCATGACTGCTATGGATTGCATCATAGGGCTATCCCCGACTACTTCCCGATAGTCTTGATAGCATTAAATACATCGGACAACGCTACATTCTCCATAGGTTCGCACAACTCATTTCCGTTGCTATCCCATAATTCAAGATAAGCGTGAGATTTACCCGTATCTTCATCTTTAATTAAAGAGAGATACACACACGCACCTGTCGGGTCGCCTGGGCGGGTTACATAAGTAGTATAGAAATCATAATGACTACCCCACGTAGTATCAAACGGCTTATGGGCATACCCCCGCTCCAAGTTAGAAGCGAAATAATTATTCAACTCCTGCTTGACAAGACCACGCTTTTCGTAGTCAGCAGTAGCCATAATCTTCTCAATGTCACTGAATGCTTCGTGAACCCTTATTTTCAAAGCCATACCTCTACTCCTCGTCACGCTTGAACGCCGCCAACTGACGGAGGCTTCCCGCAATAGCGGAGATTGTCGCGGGCCTCAAGGAACTGATAGCCTCGGCCAGGTCGTCCAGGTCGTCGGCAGATTCGAGGATGTCCCCCGTATTGGCCACGTCATTCAGAATCCTGCGGGCCTCAATCAGAAAATCGGTGGCACTCTCAACGGACGAAAGTCCATCCTTGGCGGTGCTGACCACAATATCGTTGGCTTCCTTGACTTTAATCTTCAACATACGGGATATCTCCTTACAATAGGAAATATACAATATTTTAGGCTAAAGCAGGGTCTTCTGTTGTACAGGTACGTGCAATCCCTGGAGAGGACAGGCCGTCATGCAGTTCAAGGCGGGGGCCATCCCGTCCCCGAGCATCACGAAATCGGCTGCGATGGACAGGATTCCCTTGGTTTCAACCGTAGTGCCCACGGGGGAGTGCTCTATACGGAACCCGTCGTCCCCGCCACGGAACTCAAACTGCGTCCCGTCCTTGCGACCCTTAAACACGTTCTTGCCCAGACGGATGCAAAACTCGTTCTCTATGTCCGTCCCGTCAAGTTCGGCGGCGAGACCTAGCACGTATGCCTCACAAAGGGAGCGAACCTCCACAATGACATCATCGCCCTTCTCGTAGGAGAAGGAGAGCGGGAGCAGTGGTTTAGCCCAAAAGTCCAGGTGGTGTTCCTCCTCCGCGCTCAAGGAGCAACGCACCTTGAGGGGGGAACCAACCTCCAGGACCGTGCAGCGGAGCGTGTAGGTCTTGGGTGAGAGTGCCCTGCGGAGGGCCGTTGTGCCGAGGTCAAAATTCATACTACTACCTTATTTTTCCTCACCGCTGCTTGGTTCCGTATCACCCTCTGACCCAGTTTTCCCATCCGTATACCCCAAGTTACCGAGGACTTTCAACAATGCGGTTTTCGCTTCCTCATAATTAACATGCGTGTACAACGCCTTCGCCACGGCAGGAACTATACGTCCCATAGAAGTGGTTTTCCAATCTCCTATGGTATCCAGGATTATCCCAATACAAGTAGAGGTGTCAAAGAATTGGCGTAGTTCTATCGAACACACATCATCAAAAATATCCGCAACTGCAACGACGGGACCATTTACCTCTTTCTCGATGTACTCCTTGTCATTCTGGTCGGCAGGAATACGGGCCACCTTCCACGTGAAATTGATGCCATATTCGGAACAGGTGATTTGAGCGTCTTCCTTATCCGGGGCACTTTCCATTAATGCAAGCATTAACTGGCCACAGAAATCGGGGTCTTTCAAACACTCCCCCGATTTCACAAGCATGTCCCAAGTATTTACGGCTGCTTTTGCAGTATCTTTCTTGTCAAATATCAACATGGGCAATTCCATCCGGTTATAAGTTGAATACCATTCCCTTTTTTCGCAACCTCATAGCCATGAGTCCCTTCCACATAAAATGGACAGGGCAGTTTCCGGCACTGGCACTCGTTGAGTTTCGCGGTATAATCTACTTTCACGTAGTCGTTGGCAGAAATCAAGGCACAACTGGTCACGATATGGTCGAAACCATCACCTTTAGTATTTATGCACGGGGTAGTGCCTGGTTTCCAGATAGCAACGAGCTTTTCCACGGATTCGGGGTCCGTGACCACATCGGAGTCCATAAGAAGGACGAACTCATAATTGGGCAAGTGCTCCATATTGAACATTCGTTGAAGCCTTGCCCTGTTAATGTTAATGTTCGCCTCCCGCAACGAGAGGGACGGTGCCATCTCGCTGAACAAGCGAGGATACGGCAACGTGCACGGTGCCACGATAGTATTAGGTGCCACGGGTGTCAATATAAGAATATGTGCAGTTTTACTATCCATCACATGCTCCTATGAATTGAAGTAATAAGGCTTCATACCAAATACGCCGTTTTCGGTCGTATCGGCATAATCCCAGGTACTCTTATCTTCAAGCAAGGATACAAATCTCGGTGCCTGCGGGGTAACTGTCGCTATGGCGTACGTGCCGCCGCCACCAGGTGTAGTAACACGTCGAATCCACACGTCAAAAATAATCTCATGGTTATTAGCCTGGGTGGCTGAGAAGTCAAATACGCGCATTTCCTGCATCGCCCCGGTCATAGAACGCCATTGAATAGTAACTGTGGCGCAAGGGTCCGAAGTTCTGTGCCTGCACACAAGAAGCGTGTGAATGGTGCTATCAGAATTGGTGTCTAATGTAAATACGGCACTGCCATTCATCAATATAGTATAATAAATGGAAGTGCTGTCCGTAATACTAATAGTGGCGTTGCCATTGCCTGCATAATAAATATCTTGGTTTGCTTTCAAATACAAGTCCGCAGTAAAGGATACGCTTGACAGATTGGACCAGGAATACGTATGTGTGTCACCGGACCAAGTATCATATAAGGCATACCCATTGGTCACAGAAGATTGTCTATCATACGGGGCATGTTGGAACCACCACGTATGCGTACCGCTGCCAGAACTACCCCCGCCTCCCTGATAGGTCAGCATATAGTAGTTTCCGCTTTTATGCAAAAATACTATAGGCTTATAATTTTTAGTTGTGCTACCCCCAACTTTTCGATTAGCGAGAGCGTTTGTAAGGGTGCTTGCTAATGTAGCCATTTCGGAAGTATCTGTAGTGTACTCAAAGCAAAGAACAGACGGGGGGCATATAGTTTCCCAGTCTGTAGTGCGCCATGTGCCGTTATAATTACGCAATATTTCAAGATACGGTTTATAATAAGTCCATCGAAGAATATTACCGTAATTCCCGTACCTGGAAAATAGTAACGAATATTCATCACCACGGTTATTATAGACCATCTGCCCGTCCGGCGTTGCCATATTCGACCAGTGAGTTTTCGCTTCCGATGCGATGGAACCATTTGAGGTCATATCACTTGGGTTCGATACGAAAAAGCTGGTTGAACTAGACGGGTCACATTGCCCAATTTCACCATTTGCTTTAATGTAAACAGGACGGGTTGTTGAACCTACACCGCTATACTTGTCATAGAAGAAAAATGGAACGTTACGGGTGCCCCAATACTCATCTTTATCTGAATTAAAAGATATGGATGAATTTTGTTGTACCATGAACTTTTTCCACCTATATTCCATTATAGGAAAGATACTCAGTCGTCCATACTTAATCTTAGAGTTCATATTCGCCGACGCGGTATTTCGTCCTATATACCATTCGGCTTTGTGAGTACCTGCCGCTTGTTTTACAAATACCGTATAGCCTCTATTTCCATTAGAGTCCTCGCAGCGCATCGGACAGATGCAAGTCAATGTACCTATCTTTTTATCCGCACTATCACTTACAGTGCTTTCGGTCATTCGATGTACAATATCAAGAACGCCGACAAAATTGCGTCCGCTATATCCATCATAGTTCCAGTTCGGCGCATCCCATTCCCATACGACAACTATCGCCTTAAATGCAGCGGAAGAGTATGCACTTGTATTTGAAGTCTCCCCTATCTTCCAGCCATAACATCCGGTATCAGAGTCAATAGTAGCACCGTACGCATGGCCAAACTTTTTCATTGAAGAATCAAGATTAGAATAATTCCAACCACCAGTTCCTTCTCTAAAAAGGAAATTCAATAGATGGTCTGTACTTCTTAGAGTATAGTCATCCGGGTTTGTGGTTTGATTTGCATGTCCATTTGCGGGCAACCAATCGCCATTCCATATATTATCAGAACCGTACCCTAATGTTTTTACTATAGCAGAAGTACCTACCTGTGTAGCATTACTTCCATCAACATTTAATTTACCGTCGATTGTCGTTTTAAGCGGAGACGATGGTACCGCCTCGGACGCCGCTAGGGGTTTGTCATTTACTTTTTTAACGTATTCAGCACTCATAAGAAAAACCCTTCACTAAATTACAAGAACAACGGGCAAGGAACCCCCTTGCCCATGTGCCCCGTGTATACTAGATGGTGACTGTTTCAACAGTTACCACCCCATACACGCTAGAAGTTGCGACCGGAACATTCACCACCTTATTGGAATCGGGGGTCAATGCAGTATTGTTGACCTTGACACCCTGGATAGCGGAATCGGCCTTGGTACCCTGTGCGGAAGTTGCAAAGTCCGAAGCCTTGGAACCGGAATCCGTAAGATTGCCATTGGCATCAAGCGCAGCAAAATCCCCGTTCGTAGCACCGGACACCTTGTCAGCCTTATTGCTGAGACCAGGAACAGCACCCCAAGATGCCGTGCCGGAAGACCCCCCATATACAAGGACCTGGCCGCTAGAGCCCCCGGACGGAACGTGCTTGTTGCCAGCCGTAGTCGGATGCTCATACTTGTTGAACGTGTTGGTCCCATCGGATACGGATGTGCTAGTTACCGTGATATCCTTCAATCCGGCGAGCTTGGCCTTGTCGGCAGCGGTCATAAGACCGTTCGTAGCCCCAGTTTCTCCCGTAGCCACGGCATTCGGGATAGTCACGACCTTGCTGGAATCCGGCGTAAGGGCAGAAGACGCACCTGCAAGTTTCACACCCTGGATAGCCGAATCTGCCTTTCCAAGGCGACTATCGTTACCCATCACAACTTCGGTAGAAGATGCATCTCCGGATTCCGGCACGTCCTTTTCGGCAGCGGTCCCAAGATTCATTGCCTCCTTCAAAGTGGCAACGGACACAACTTCGGTAGAGGTACCACCGACGGTCTTCTTGATAGAACGGTTGTACTGGTCATAATAGACGTCGCCGACCATTCCATCAAGGGCGTCGCGGACAGCCTTTTCACTGGTCGCCTTATTGTTCTCGGTAGCAACGGTGGCACCGATGCTGCCCGTCAACTGCACCACACCCTTTTGGGAAGTAGATGCGGACTGGATGTCGCTAGCCGTTCCCGAAATCTCGCCATTGGCATTTTGAGACAGGGCAGTAATGGTTTTCAAGGTCCCAAGACCAGTAACGGATGTTTCCGTCTGCACGGTCTTATAACCCGTAAGGTCAAGGGAGGTTTCACCGATGACCTGCCAAGTACCGGACGGTGTACCCGCGATATAAATCCATTCAGTATACGGGTCCTTCTTGGTAGACCCCGAATCCTTGGTCAAATAGATAATCTTCGTAGAAGGGTCACTTACATCCGGAACAGGATTTGCACCCGTTGTAAGCGAAACAACTTGGAAAGCACCCGCGCCGATTGTAGCAAGCTGTTGAGCCAACGGCGAGTCAGGCACCACTTCGTAAGCAGCGATGTAGTTGCTGTTTATTTTTTGTACGTATGTTCCCATAAAGAACTCCTTATTGTTTTAAATTTAACTAAACTCAACCAATATCTATCGTATCTATGTCCACGTACTGTATAGATTTGGACGAAGTAGTATCCGTAAGACCACTAGGGGTATATGTAAAACTGGGACTAACCACCGAATTATCACCCCCAACATCAACCCCGTAATCAACGGGAGCTCTGAAAACAAAACTAGCACCGGGCGTGTAACTATATAAATCGTAATACATCCAAGAATTATCGCCCTGCAACACCCTCAAGCACGGCGTAACCCCATTGGACATACCTGTGTTAAGTTCAGCAAAAGTCCTATCGGGAGTGTACCCATCATTAGCGGGCCTAGCAGATACAACCATGAACGAGGAATCCGAAGAACCTCCGGGAATCTCGCTAGCCAGGATGCGTTTGTTACCTGTGCCATTGTCTATAGCAACCCAGGCATCCGGGGAATACTGACCCCTGGGCAGATTGTGAATACCTATAACCTTTTCTATTTCAACAGCCATGACAACACACCTACCGGATTAATTTGGCATCACAGATATGGGGCGAACCCTCCGTGATACCTAAAACAGACAATTCATCGGGCAAGCCCAACGCATCGGAGCCGTCGCCGAGTGCGGAGCACACCCTAGCATCAAATATAGCATCTCCGACCGCATCGCCATTCTTGCGGTCACGCATTTTCATAGCATCGCGAACGACGCAATCTATGGCCCGTTCTTCAGTAACAGCGACGTGGATGGTCTGGCCTACGTGCACGCGACTGCCATCAATAGGAAGATGCACGGTGCCCCGTACCCTATTGACCGAATCGCGTTTGAGTTCAGTATTGATGCTCATAGACTTACTCCAAATATCACAAATTACCTGGCCATCACAAGACTAATCGGGATTCTCGCCCATCTTCTCAAAGGACACATAATTTATACTCACGGACGCATACCACGAGTCATTGGAATGAATGTAGGGTGTCAAGCAATCCCCAGGCTCAACGGACACCGTGGCGTGCATGTGGACGGATTCCAGGGGCTGATTCACATTGTCCAACGTAAAGTATTCCCAGGCCAAAGTCTCCTCGGCGTCATTGCTGTCCTTACGGGCGATACCATAATCCATCCGCGTAAGTGTACTATCCGAAGAAGTGCTCTGCACGTTCAAGGCCAGTGTAACCCTGTACATCCCGCCTACGGGAAAATAATAACAATCACGACCCTCCCAATGACTATCATGGTCTATAGCGATTTCATCGGCATTAGCCCCGCAATCCACCTCTGATGCTTGACTCAAATCAAACTTACCAGTTTCAGTTGCGCGATATCCCCCCTTGAACTCAGCGTAAGTACGCTGAAAGGGCTTGTTCAGAATCTCCGTGACGCCACTATCGGAGTTCCAGTCCGCATTCTGTTGGGTGAACGTAGGTGTAGTGATTTCGGCCACACCCTGGGCATTCACAACGGACGAGCCATCCACCGTCACGTCCTGCACTAAACCGCCATCTCCCACAGTATGGAAGCCATCGTCGTCATCCTTGAAGGCGAGCTTGAAATCGTTGCCATCCTGCTGAATACCTATTTCACGAGGGCTCAAGTATTCCTTGAGTTCATCCCCTGTACCAATCTGATGTTGCTGCTTGCTCGGTATAGTTGCCATAAAAACCTCTTTATACAGGAATATACCAGTTCAAATTACAATCTATATAATTAGTGTTAGAATGTATAGCGAACGGTGTTGTAGTAGCGTCAAACGAGGCCAAGTCAGCGGAATCGTTCAATACTAGGAATCCAAAATACACTTGCTTTGTAGAATCGTATGCACCATACTTACACGTAAGATTGCCTATCGTGTCCTCATCAAGTGTTCCAGGCATGTCCCCCGTAGTCTGAGCAGCAGTCAGCATACCATTATAACTATCGGAACAGAATATCCAAGTAGGACGATATGTCACAGTTGCACTGGTGGGCCATGTCCCAGTGCCCTGGAAGAAGCATGGATAATAATATGTAGCTGTCGTAGTTACGAATCCATTTGCCTTATTCCAGATATTAACCTTCTTCATGTTCACACCTTCATATTTTGAAATACTAGATGTAGTGAACAATTTTATCATAGTGACAGTGGAGAAGTCCGGACAGTCTGGGTCGGTTACATCAACGAACCATCCAGCAGCATTGGCCTTGACTATTGCCAAAACAGTGGAGGGAGGAGCCATAGTTCCACCCCACCCTACCGGAATCTGGCCAAGATTAGCAGAGCTGTCCGCATTCTTAAATGTGGATGCATGGCTATTTATGTTCTGCAAATCCTTAAATATGTTATATCCCGCCAGGGAGGTACCGTCGGTTATGCCAGTGGCATTGTTTACAAAGGCGTTCACATTGACCAGTGCGGTGCTATTTGCAAATTTCGCATAGAATCCTGTTGTACTTACGCTAGTTACCGAAGTGCATTTTTGGAACATACGGTCAACAGTCTCTACCTTGTCCACGTCTCCGGTAATTTCCAAGACTTGACAAGTCCCCAAAACCGTCTGTAACAATAACCCATTTTCTTCCCCATCCCCACAGAACAACTTTCCTAGTCCAAGAAGCGCGTCAAAGGTCCCCGCACCCTGCGTATACAAAGGTGTCAGAACCTCCCACACATTAGGGTCACTTGTAGAAAGCCACTCAGCACCACAAGCCTTTGCCCTTGTCCCGAGCTTACCTCTCGGGTTGACATTGGACCTGTCAAAATGAAACTTAATTTTAACGTAATACTTCTGATATACGAGAGTTGGACCCTCGTACACCTGGGCTATGCGAATATTGCCGAATCGGATTTCTTTTATGTTATCTTGTCCGAACGAAGCCGACATTATGTGCTTTCCTTTACAAAGTATATCATCGTCGGGATAATGTCCGCAAACGCGGGCATTGCGTTGACGACCATAGCATTAGTTGGAGCGGCATACCCACCCAAAGATGCGGGACTGGCAACACCAACTATAGGAGTCCCATCAGATGGAATCTTATAATAGGTGGCCTTGATGTTATTCCCATCCTCGTCAGCCGTTGCCGACTGTGCGCTAGTTGCGGTGGTTGCCGTTGTAGCCACGTCCGCGAGCTTGGCCTTGAGTTCTGTGCCACCAATCTGGTCAATCAATGTTACTTGTGCCATATATCAATCCCCTATCTAATGAACTACCCACACACTGAAGACGTGTGGGTTTCACACATCCTAGTATGTATGGTTTCCGAGGCTGCCATGCTTACGCATACCATAGTATCTCCTTCGGCATAAATTCCGAGTGTCCCACCCGTATTGTTATACATAATCTACCTTATTCTTTCGGGCAATTCAACCCACCCACTGAAGATGGGTGAGATTTCTTGCCGTTCTCGTTAAGTGGCATCCTTAATTAAACGTAACCTTGCCGTACCTGTTCCTAGACCGGATACAAGGATATCATCCGGTGTACCCTCTACTACGGTACTACCCGATTGTATAGTAAATGGTTGTTCCATAAATTGAAATACACCCGCACTTGCATAACTACCATACATTATTGCATTTTTATGGGCACCAGTGCCCGATTCAAATAATAAACTAAAGCCATAGGCATCCGTTCCATTTGCATCATAGGGCTCGCCACCAGATGTACCCGTAGGCCATCCCGTAGTGGATTTCAATGCACCACCACCATATAGATACATACCCGACATATCGGGGGATGCTACGCCACCTACGGTCGTGACCAATTCAGTCATTTCCGATTTTGTAGGAATGTGCCAACCTGGGATACTCAGTTCCGTAGTCATAAATACAGAATATTGTGGTCCGTGATGCAAAGACCGTGCAGTAGCCTCATCATTGTTTTCCCATACACAACCTGGCATACTTATGTCAAAATCTTCTGCCAACCAAGTTTGTGTGCCTATTGTAACAGTACGATATACATAAGTACCGAATTGGACGGTATTCACAGTGGGGTATGTAACATTGGTAACTATGAAATCTGTCGGGAACTGGATTGGCGTGAATGTATACCAGGTCTCCGCACTAGAACCATAGGAACGTTCGCCTATACGATAGTCAAAACGTTGCCAAAGATATGAATCCCTAGTATTAATAATAGTTTCACTTAATGCCGTATAAATTTTCCAGTTGGCAGGATTGCGATGCCCATTGTTAAAAACATTCGTAGGCGAAGTTCTGAACTTGTAGGACCCTAGAGTATGAGGGCCTGTGGCCTTGGCGATGACATATCCACTAAACGAATTTTGTTCATGCCAATAAGTAGTATCATCGGAATCAAACAAGTTTACAGAGCCGTAACCGGAATAGTTTCCGGTAGAACCAACGACATACTCAACAGGTATTAAGTTTCCATCGGTGTCATAAAATTCCAAGCCACTCAATGTAATTGCATTCTGGTACTGACTTACACCATCTAAAGCCTGGGGTAGCGTCACGTCAAGCATAAAATAGGTATCTCTTTGGATTTCGGGTAAGGACACTATCCCCCCTCCGAAAGACACTAATTTGGAATTGTATGTTACCAAACTATCCATCGTATAACCTTATACCGTATAAGTACCCGTATGTACGCCAAGTCCAATAGTCAAAGTACCGCTACTCTCTGATATCGTAACGTATGAATCGTGAGTCATTGACAAGATAGCGGGCTTGTTCTTGATGTAGTCATCCGCAGAGGCCGTGGTCTGCGCCCAGTCTGCCTGTACATTGGCCTCCGCACCCGCAGCGATACCGTCCAACTTCACCTTGTCCGCACCGCTCATAGCACCTGCCGACCCCGTGCCGTTAGAATTGGCAGCCAGCGGGATGTCAATGTTGGTAGTACCCGTTGTTGGGGAAATAGCACTACCACCTCCGATGCTCAACGTAGTTACGACATTCTCCAACTGGGCAACTGTCTTGCCCGAATCAACGATATCGTTGTTGGGGCCGAATGCCACGAGATGGGTGTCCGTATGAGTGGACGGGAGCTCCACGTACCCCGACAAATCCATGGACGTATCGCCAATAAGGCCCCAATGGGCAGCGACCGGAGGAGTAGCACTGGAATCACCTTCGTTCCAAATCCATTCCTTGTACAGGTCGGGACCCGTGGCAGACGAATCCTTGACAAGATAGATAATCTTTGTGGAAGCCGTTTCCCCGGACGGAAGGACGGGTTCACCCGTAGTAGAATCGCCAGGAACCACCTTGAACCCGCCAAAGTCTGCAAGAGTGGCCGACAACGTAGACTGGCTGACCAACTGATTCTGTGCGGTGGCATCGCTCGGGATTACGGCGTTGGCTTTGTCCACGATAGCCTTATCAGCATTCGTGTAGTCGTTGGTGGAAAGACCCTTACCCTGCACAACGTCAACCTTGCCGGAAAGGTCAATGTTCACGTTGGCGTTAGTAATGGGAAGAGCGGAGCCATTGTCAACCGTGATGGTTTCAATGGTGTTCACCTGCGCCCCTGCCTGGATGCCATTCAACTTGAGTTTATCTGCCGAGGTCATCAAGCCATCTGTGGCCCCTGCGGAGCCCGTAGGAACTGCAACGGGAATACTACCCCACGATGCAGTTCCGTCAGACGACCATTGCAGATAATTCCCTAACTGGCCACCGGATGGGATATGGTGATATCCAGACAAAGTAGGATGTACGTATACCGTAGTTTCCGTGTCATTTATACTGATATTGCCGTTGGTCTGCGACGCAGCCACCTTAGTAGCCCCAGGTGTAACCTTATCTAGTTTCTCCACCATTGCAGAGGTCATAAGACCTTCCTCATACACAGGAGTAGCACTAGATACATCCTTATTTGCCAAAGGAATATCTACACTTGTATTGCCATTCTGGTTAGCACTGAAACTCACAGTTGAGGCACTACCAACCTTAATAGACAGAACCCCATCGTTTACGGGAATCTCTACATTCTTGTTGGCATCGGGGGTCAGCGGAGTACCCTGCACGGAAATACTAGAAATAGTGTTCACTTCCGCACCAGATTCAATACCACCGAGTTTCGCCTTATCAGCGGCAGAAATAATACCGTCCGTAGCATTCTGTGCACCTGTAGCAACTGCCAAAGGCAAGGTCACGACATTATTAACATCGGGGGTCAGTGCGGATTGTGCACCTTCCAACTTGATTCCCTGTATACCCCCCGCCGTGGATATAACCAGGTCCACATTCCTATTCTGGTCGGGAGTTTGGCCAACGCCATTGATACTGATGCTTTCAATAGCGTTCACCTCTGCGCCGGACGCTATACCATTTAGCTTTGTCTTTTCAGCAGAAGTAAAGTCCTCAGACGAGAGACCCTTGCCATCGACCTTATCCACCTTGGATGCCAAAGAATCTGCTATACGATTACCCTCAGAATCGTATTCAGCCATCTTAGCATATAATTCCTTTCCGGCAACCGTGCTTCTTAATAAAACTTGTCTATCTGCCATAATACCCTCTTACGTTACATCCTTTACAAGTCGTAAACTATACTGGTAATACTTACCATCATCCTCAGTTATATACATCTCAGATTCATCAGAAAATACGGATACAGAAAATGCATCCGTTGTGTAATATTCGGATTCTGTAGAGGACCACAAATAGGCCCCTTCATTTATATCAAAAAATGATATGCTAGAACCACCACTAGGCATTAATGCTAAGCCATATTCATCAGTTCCTCCCCAATTAGGCGATGTTTCAACATTCGTAGCCTTTAACTTCGTACCCGCGACGCTTATACCCCCTACATAGGTAGCAAGATTTTGCCAATCACTTATTGTAGGAATACGCCATCCCTCTGGCAATAAAGACGCCTTGTTAGTTTCCAAATAATTAACAGCGTGCCAATTATACTGCAAGCCGTACTTTAAGCCATTCCACCCATAGGTGTTTTCGTCATTGTTATAATACGTAGCTTGTGGACTGCTTGATGCGGAAGTACCCGATGTAAGGATAGTCAATCCCTGCCAAGCATAATCCAAGTTTTCCACGAACCAATACAGGTTGTCGATTTGAACGACATTGTATGTCTTTCCACCAATTTCTACAGATTGTATAGGCCCATCTGGTTCATGAATAGTGTATGTGTTAATAACATCCGCAGACCATACTGGATAATCACCATTGTCCATAAGGATTTCGCCATCTCGATATGTACGGGAAGGCAATAGATTCGGGGCTATTTCTCTACAAGTATCATCGAACTTGGCAACCATAGCATATAGGTCATAACCACCAACAGTTTTTCTAAGTATTTTATTCGCCATATATTATACCCCACTTATGCATACTTTACTAAACGTAAACCCATAGCCCATTCCTTATTAGCCGTATTTGTATAATACATAACATTAGGACTGCCATAAGTTATATATAATGCGCTAGCCTTTAATATAGAGGAATCTTGACTATCCGTTATAGACCAATTATATCCTGTAGGCCCCACATCGTCAGTCCTACCCATATACTTAAATTCACCGGAACTATAGTAGCCCGTAGGCGTGAAGTTAAATTCATATTGGTCCGTACCATCCCAATATTCAGTCCATTGTACGCTAGTAGCTTTTAGTTTCGTACCAGCATTAGCACCTACGGAATTAACCATACTTTGCATTTCAGCCAAGGTAGGAACATGCCAACCTGGTGGTAATAAGTCTTGCTTATTCTGCTCAAGTAATTTAACAGCATACCAGTTATATAACAAGCCACATTTAAATCCTGTACGACTATAAGACTCGTTATTATTATAATACCACGCTGTTGGTGTAGTTGGATTACCCAAGATGGGCGATATCGGATATGAAATATCACAACCAGTAAATTTATAGTCTAAGTTTTCGGTCATCCATTCAGAGCCGTCCGGCATTATAACTGTTTTATAGATAACATTACCTATAACGACTTCATGTTCCGGGAACATTTTGGTCACAAATACATCGGAACTCCATACTACAGTGCCACTAGAATTAGTGGTAAGAACCTGGTCTATAATGCCAGTTGTGGTAGGAACTAAATTATTAGAGCTTATACTATCGAGCTTCTGCTTGTCCGATGCAGTCATCAAGCCATTTGTGGCATTCTGCGAATCGGCAGACACGGCATTAGGAATAGTAACTATATCGCTAGCATCTGGGGTCAAAGGAGATTGTGCTCCATCTAGTTTGACACCCTGGACGCCACCAGTAGCTATAATGGTAAGGTCAACGTTCCTATTGGCATCCGGGGTTTGCGGAACACCATTTACGCTTATGGATTCTATGGTGTTTATCTCTGCACCGGACGCTATACCATTTAGCTTTTTCTTGTCGTCAGCCGTCATAAGGCCATCCGTAGCCCCAGACTCACCCGTGGCCACGGCATTCGGTATATTCACTACCTTGTTGGCATCCGGTGTCAGCGGTGTACCTCCCGCACTGACACCCTGGATGGCAGAATCGGCCTTAGTACCCTGTGCAGAGGTGGCAAAATCGGAAGTAGACACACCACTATCCGTGAGATTTCCGTTAGAATCCAGGGTGGCAATGTCACCCTCGGTGGCATTTGACACCTTGTCGGCCTTGCCGGACACGTCAACGGAAACATCCTCAAACGTACCCTTCTTGGAAAGGAACTTTGTGGTGGTTGTACCATCAAAGGAGATGTCGGACTTCTTCAAGTCACCCGAAGAATCAAGCATCGCCAACTCGCCATCCGTGGCACCCGTGACCTTGTTGGCCTTACCCCCGATAGTCGTAGCGAGAGTAGAACCCGCCTTGACATCGGATGCCGTAGCGGCATCACCGCTGATGTTAGCGGCAATAGTGTTCGTGCTCGGATTGAGCGTAACAGATGCCCCATAGACAGCCTCGGTAGCATCCCCACTCGTAGGACTGGAGGAAGCCACGGCCATAAGCGGATAGGCTACATTGTCAGTCTTGGCGGTAGCCTTGACTTTTTCATCAGCGGATGCCCCGGCAGAAGGTGTCTTGAACACGACGGACGTACCGCCCGCAGTCAGCTTGTAGGTCGTATCGGCTTCAAGATTTACAGTGGGACTACCGCTATCGGATGCAATTTCCGTAGTATGGGTATGGTTTCCGGTAGCGGCATTAGTAGCCCCGGAACCGAGTTGGACAATACCCGCAGCGGTGGTTGAGGCTTGTGGCAAATTAGCCTTCGTGGCGGTCATTACACCATTGGTATCCTGCGTAATGGTAGAGATAAACGATATGGCATTTCCACTAGCGGTAGGGTCCGGTACGGCAGTCTGCTTAGACTTGTAAGCCCTAGAGCAGTATTCCTTTGTTGCTACGTCGGAAACGTTCAAACCGGACGACATCAAGTCCCCAGTAGGTGTAAATGAAGGTATTACACCAGACACGCCATGGGGGTCTACTTTATCAATCTTGCCATCAACTGCACTCTGCAAGGCATAATTGGATAGTTCGGCCTTGGTAGCGTAACTATCCAAATCCGATGTCTTGGCATACCCGTTGAGGTCTTCTTTCTTTGCATAATCCGTGAGGTCTACCGACGTTTCGCCGATGACCTGCCACTGACTATCCTCCGTATAAATCCATTCAGTATAGGGGTCCCGTGCAGTAGAACCCGCTTCTTTAGTCAAGTAGATAATCTTCTTGGAGGGGCTAGTCACGTTGGGGTGGCCGTCCTTCAAGCCGACCACCTTGAAAGCGGTATCAACACCACCGCCACCGCCACCACCGCCAATGTCCTCTGTGACATAGGTGAGCACATCATCCTCATCAAGGATGAAAGCATTGAACGTAGAGCCGTCAGCCGTGGTGATAATCGTGGAGAACACGAAAGCATCCTTGCCATCCACAGGACCCGTGGAGGTAAGGGGAACAGTCACTACCGTGCCGTCCTCGCGATGCCACGCCAAGCTAGTCAGCGTACCCTTGGCCTGGAGAGCCTGCAAGTCGGCGTAGGTCTTGTCAATCGTCCAACCGGAGCCATCGGAACTGGACTGCAAGTTGGCAGAGGGCTCCTCCACCGAAGAACTGCCCGTAGACCCGTTAGCCGAGTCTATGCGGGACTGCAACACCAAATCTATAATGTAGCGATTGTAATTATCCATATCTGTTCCCACTGGCGTATTATCTTTTTCTGTCAAAATAAATATACTTTAATTTCGGGGACAGTTTTACAAGAGAACCCTCAAATTTCAACGGGAACACTACGAATCTAAAAGGTATTTTATTATATTGATAGAGTATGCCCATAGCACCAACAAAAGCTGTCATCAGCATCACCTCGTGGAAAGCGAGAATCAACACTGTCGGACTGACGTTGTTCAGCCTAATCAAGCGGTGTCCGGGATTCCACATTGTGCTCGTGCTTGCAGAAAGCGAGTTCCCCAAGAAAGAAAATGAACTCCCCGATACAGTCATGGCATTCGTTGACCAGGGATACGTAGAGCTCCTATGGGTTGAGCAGAACTACAAGGCATACAAGAAATTCATGTTCACCGCCCTAAAATATAAGGGAATACCTATAATAAGTGCGGATGACGACTGCATATACACGTGCAACTATGCAGAAATTCTATACCGCAAGTGGGTTGAAACAGGAGCACGGGTCATAAGGTTCACAAAGAGACACGACCGACAGATTACCCAAGGGCCGTGTACGCTCTACTGTCTACCGCCCACATTGATACAAAATTTTCTAAATTCATTGACACCCACACAGATACAGGCGTCACGGGATGACGCGGTATTCTCGGAGTTCTTGGTAAAGAATGGAATACAGATAATCGGGGCCTGTGACGGAAAACAGTTCCCGTTCATGTTCCATGACGACAACAGCCCCCTCACAAAAGGGCAGAGAAATCGTAAATGTTATGCTAGATGTTTTAGAGGTTAATGATGAAACAGTATAACGGGGAAAAGGCAATTATCAGTCTGACAACGTGGCGGGCACGAATTGACACGGTGGGCCTAACACTATTTAACCTTATAAAACAATGCCCAGGATTCCATATCGTACTCGTCTTGAGCGAGGAAGAGTTCCCGCAAAAAGAAGCCGAGTTACCCGATAGTGTGATGGCGTTCGTTGACCAAGACTTGATTGAAATCTTGTGGGTATTTAAAAACTATAGGTCGTTTAAAAAAGTTCTGTTTACAATGGACAAGTATAGGGGCCTGCCCGTCATATCTGCCGATGACGACTGCATATATGGATGCAACTATGCTAACAAACTATATGATTTCTGGCAACTAAACTATAAGCGTAATTATATATACTACTGCTCACCTGGAGAAGGGAGTGGTTGGGGCTACTTGTTCCCCCCAAATATATTTAAAAGTATAGGCATTCAGCAACTAGAAAATGTTTATACAATCAGCCCTAATGACGACCTATTCTATGTAACATTAGCTAATAAAATGCATATTCCGCGTGTGTGCATAAACCTCAAATCTATTATAGCTTGCCATGATACTATAGAACCTATCAATATTGGAAAAGAATATGCGATAAATCCACACAAAAGACGAGAAGACACCAAGCTATTTAATAAATTAATTAAAGTTTAAGCAGTTCTCCTAGTTTTAAATCCATACTAGGCTGTCTAAAATGATGGTACCCCGAATTTGGGGTGAATGTAAGTTCACCTAAATAAAGTCTTCCCGAAATCACATAAAAATCTACCCGAACCAATCTAAAATCGGATGCCAACTGTGTTGCGATGCGTAACATATCTTCATAAAATAGCGGTCTAGGTATATTAGGCAATGAATCAAACTCTACCCAATCATATTCTGGAGAATACCTCCAATTAATATCATAATGCGATATAGTTTCATGTGTATTTCTATCTGAAATAACTTGACAAAATAAAGGGCTACCATTAATACAATAAAACTTGTAATCAATTAAATCAAGGTGCCCATCATTCATATAGGGCTCAACTAATATCTGTCTAGGTATCAGTTTATAATGCAACTCACACCCGTTACGCATAGAAAAGTCTTCACCCATCCAACGAGTCAATTTAGACTGGACTTCCTTAATATTGATGGATGCAGCATCTTTATATATTATATTATACCCGGACCCGTGATTACATTTAAAAACCACACCACTAGAAAATATTGAAAAATCTATATCATCCACGGAAGCATAAGTAGACAATATAGGGATACACATATCGTACCCTAACTTATAAGTACAATAATCATGTATAGTCACTTTATCTGTGCAATAAGTTTTTAAGAAACTGCTATCATATATCTTCAACCACTGCATCTTCTCTGTAAATGTCCGAGGATGCACTATATTCAAACTTTTCCCCATACGACGCTTATAATTAGCGCAAATAGTAGGAATATACGACTTACAATAGTCTAACCATTCCATAAAGAAACCATCCTCGTATCCGTTAATATTGTATACCTAGAATCGTACAACTCTTTATACTTATTAGGGTAATCTTTTTTAAACCATGTTGCCCCAGGTGATGTCCGATTAGCGCATTTCCACACCCACTCTTTATTACTCTTAAACTGGTAATGATAGAGTATAACACTTTCAGTACCTACAGTATCTGTGTGCTGCTTACATGTAATTATTTTCTCGCCCCGCACCGTGTACCCTGGCATATCGTTCCCTACAACAAAAGGATTATGTGTACGATGCTGACCATTCAAATCAGCCCAATTATACGTATGCACCATATTTACAAAAGTTTTAACGGGCTGATTACCACTTTGCCATATAGCACTGGCCTCATTACTCCAACCAACAGCATTCAATATCAAATGCTTATCCAACCTATCCTCTGTAAATACTCTAGGAAACAAATTACGCCACCCTATACACACCTTACACCAGTCGGAATGATTATCATGTATACCCAATATAAAAGAACCTACATTATGTTTGTAAGCATCACTGACATAAAGAAACTCATCATCATCTATGGGTAAAACCCACCAAGCCCTAGATTCATTATTAATATAACGATTATACAAAGCATACTGATTAGGCCATCCTCTAACCAACTCATAACTAACTCTATCCTTATAAACTGAACAAGCAGAGGCTATATCCACAGAACTCTCATTATCAAATATATGACAACAATCAAACCCAACAATATCTAAATGCCAATGAAGCCAGTCCTTAAAATCTTGTAGATTATAGGATTTCGTCAACAATACAACTTCAGTTAAATACCGCTTATGCATACCTAATCAATCTTATTTAAAACACACACTCTATTTTTACGATAATCCTCTACAAAAGCATCATATTCCCTACGGAGTCTCTGTACAGGGTCGTCCTCGGATGCAGCATATACAGGCGTAATATCCGCACCACTACTCGTACTACTCTGTAGTGCCACAGAAAGTTTCGCCTGTATAGCACTACTGACCTTCTCCCTACTACCGATAATCGCCTGCACGGCGGGTGCGGATGTATACGACCTTGCATGAGGACGCCTGGTCTTCTTCAGTTCCTTAATTGTGGCAAGTACATTGCCCCTAGCCATTCTATCCATAACTATCTCCAGAATCCCGAACGCCCCGGACCGATAACCATACCCGGCATATAGTAAGGCCGGGGCAGTCCCGTATAGGCCTCATTACGAAGGTCGGTAATGTTCTCGGGGTCGCAATCGCGGTTAATCATTATAAAATCTTCCCAATACTTGGCATCCGCAGCACCCTTGTTCTGATGGTACGCATAGTCAATGTCAATAGGCTGCGACGAGTAGTTGGCCAAGCCAGTACGTTCACCAATAGCCTGCCTACAATATGCCACAAACAGATTCTCTAGTTCATGGGGCAAACCCGCCAAGTATGCGTTGTTGGCATTCAAGGCAATCGTGACTGTAATAGTTCCCGTCCCATTGAACACCCTAGTTTCGGTACTCACGAACTCGGACAGCTTGCCCGTCTTCCCATCAACCTTAACAACCTGGTCCATAAGAATGTCCGGTACATAATCGCCACTCTCAATGGAGTATTTGTAAGTGTTCGTGCGGGGGAACAACCTATACTTCCTGTACCAATGCACCGCCTTGCGATAGAATCGGGTGACGGAAGCATCGTCAATCAACTCTGACGAATCAAAGTTCAGTTCCTCATCCAGGACTTCTCTCAAACTCACGGACATAGGCTACCCCCGATTAACACGTTCTACAGCCACGTCACGGATATGACGGAGGGCTTCTGCAAAGTTGGCAAGCAGGTTCAGTTGAGCGGATGCCATGAACTCCGGACCAATGGTATCAAACACCACTTTCTTGAGGCCATAATTTTCACCGCTACCGGAATCATCGTAGTAGTACCCAACCGTAGCGGGGTTCTCAAGATACAAACGAACCTTGTAATCAATCTCAATGTGGTCGCTTACCGTAATAGGGCTAGAGGTCTTGGACACATAGAGAAGTACAGGACCTTCGCCCTCAATGGTCATATATTTCAAGGACGAATCGTAGTCCATCTGTGCTTCGGTCGTAACGGACTCCCAGTGTTCCGGGTCGTTCTGCGGGGGTTCGGTAGACGACACAATCGGGTCCTTGCAACGGTAATACCTGGCAGTACCCCCCTCCTGGGTGTACCACACAGTATCCCCTACCTTGTAGGGACTATTCTTGACCCACGGAGCAAAACCATAATACATATCTGCAAGAACGGCGACCGTATCGTAGGTAAGTTCGCCCGTGGGCATATACGTAAATTCAAGGTCAAGGGCCGCGATAGGAGTACCCGTATCAGTGCCATCGCTATCAACGATGGACGGCAGATAACTCGTACACGGGAGAACATCTTCCATCTGTGCCATTCCGGAAATATCGTCCCAGGTAGCACCCGCCACGTCTTCAACAGTACCGAACGTATCCTCGGTCAAACAAAGCATAGCACCCTTTACCGCAAGTTTGGCACCCGTAGCGACCGCCCTTGCCAGAGCAAGAGTACCTTCGGTAGTGGGCATATCAAATTTTGTGGCCATATTCAAATCTCCGTTGAAAATATACTTTATTCATCCAGGAATGTGACTTTCAGCAACGTGGCATAATAAGTATTGTCATCTACCTGGACCCACTTATTGGAATTATCACCATCACTACTCGTAACGGGGTCATCAAGAACGACCCTATCCATAGAACCCAACTGCAACATACCGATAATGCTCCCATCGCTATTCCACAGATAAACATTCCGGTCAAGTTTCTTGCCTATCTTCAAGACGGCATCGTTCCACTGGAACGGGAGTTCTTCCCCGGAAGCCGTCACCTTGACAACCGCCTCTGCGAAACTAGGGACATCCCCTCCCCAGTATCCAAAGAACTTGATATCCTCCATCTCTTCAAAATCAGCAAACGGGGTGGTTTCGTCCATGACCCAGGTTTCCCCCTCATCAAGAACGTACTTCCACACCTTGACCATCGCGGAAGCCTTCAAGGTACTAGGAGCTATACGCATAGTCATAGCGGACATTCCCTTACAGAGGAACAAGTCGGAACCGCTAGGCATCTCGGTAGCATCCGTAAAATCGTCATCGGTGCTAGTAGATTCCGCATCACCCAGGCAGCCGATAGTGAATTGGGAAATCCATTTTCCACCCTCGGCCTCCTTGAACACGGTACCGTCAATACCCTTCTCAAACCGGAACCGCAAGTACACGGGTCTGTCAAACGCATAGAATCGGAACCCGTTACCCCTACCAAAATTCGGGTACTCCGTCCACTCGGAGTCGGCACTACTCGGGTCCATTTTCTCGTATGAATACAGAACCTTCGGATAAACCCAACGGACATCCGTAGTAGTGTAATCAAAATACTTGCCGGGGAACAACTTTAGACCGACCTGGCCACCCCATTCCTCATGGAGTACAGCAGAACCCATAATCCCTTTCAAGCCTATGTGCCCTATCGCAACCAAACGCATCTTCAAACGGAAATAAATATAGATGGGAATCTCGTAATCAAGCAAGGCCACGAGTGCTTCAGAGATGCTGCCAATATGATTTTGGTCAATCCACTGCTTTCCATCACCCACGTCAACAACACAATCAGCAGCAAGCCTGTCAAGCATATTGACGGTCGCCCGATAGTATCGGTTGTTCACGCTGAAATCATAATTGAGGCTATCCCTATCCGTACCGATGTGTTCAAAGGAATAGTACGGCTCCCAGGCATCCCCGCTATCGGAGAGCTTCCAAACCGTATCGGGCTGTTCCCCCTCGCGGGAATAACGAATCCACGGAATATCCGCAAGTTCCACATTCCGCATATCCTTGTCGTTACTTATATCGGGAACACCCTCGCCATACCAAATCTTGTCGGCCTTTACGGACTTGGCGATTTCCTTAACGTGGTCAATCTCGTCATAGACATTACCGATTTCCTCGGGTTCACCGTCATCATAGGATGTGTACTTTACGGAAGGGTGCACCCTATGCAAATCGGATGCGTCAAGGCCAATGGCACGTAGAGCGGCACGGAATCCAGGGAAAGTTTCGCGAGTCCTGTAGAGCAACGCCCAGAGGAGCACGCTATATTTCGTCCCGAGTGCATCCACCAGCTCCGTGGGCATCCCGACCATCTTTGCATAGATTCGGAAAGCCTCCTCACGGACAGGGTACGTCTTGCTGACTATGGCATTCGTAGAGTTCGTATACGGACGGATAATGGGGTCGCGGAGCATCGTGTCATTGCTCTCGCTATAGACCTCCGTCCAGTGCGGATTCTTGTAATGCCCCGGTCTGTAAGTATCCTCAAGGCCTTTCTCGGCAATAGTCGTTTCGTTACGCTGATACAGGTAGAACACATTGTCCGTAATCACGGACACAAGGTCGCCAGGAGCATAGTCATAGAAATACTTGCGATTATAGTGACCCCAGTAATGCTTGACGGGGAATGCACGGAGCAAATCCATCTTGAACAGATAGCCCCCAACATCAAGGATGCTCCACAAGTAGTCCAGGTCATATTCGCCATCGGGCATACCGATATCGTCCACGACGTAGTAGACACCACGAAGCCAACAGGTAACGGCAGAGCCGTCCACCTCATAGGGCGAACCAGGTATGATGCTGCCCATCCTGTGTTCCTCGCCATCCAGCGTATCCCGCTTGGGGATATCCATCAAGGCATAGTAATCGTAACCACCATACGAAACTACCTCACCCTTGGAGTAATCCCCGTAAATCGTAAACGGGGTAGTGAGCACCTTTATACCGAGTGTACGTGCTACACCCTTGACGGACACCTCCGTACCCACGGGCAGATGTGGTCCCGTGATGAATATACGGCCTTCCTTTACAAAAGCACGGGCGTCACGATAGTTCGTAGCATTGAACGAACTCACAGCGGCGGGAGCGTTAGCCTGCTGAAAGTTGTACAGGGGCACGCCCTCCTCGTACAGAGCCTCCTGGAACTGGGGCTCTAACACGAGACGGTTCAAATCAGCTATAACACGGTCCTCACGATTCCACGGAGTAATTATGTGTCGGAGAATCGGGGGTTCCTCAATGGACACGTAGGAACGCCAAATCGGAGTGGATACATCGCCACCCACGGACAGAGTAAAATCAAGAGCGTACAATCCCGGCGTTTCGGGATTCGGATGGTTACAAGCCACACGGTCCGACACGTCAACCACGATGTCATTAATGTGGACTTCCACCCTCGGGAACTCAACGGAGTAATCCACGTAGGCATCCACGGACTGAACCTCTGCGGGCAACTGCGTAAGATACAGAGTTATGACCACATCTTCCGGAACGGGCACATCCACGTACCCGCTGATAAACTCTTTCCAATAAGTAGGGATACTAAACTCGGCATCCACCGGACGGAGGACAACCCCATCCTTTGATGCGGACAAGACTACATATTCGCGGTCATAACTTGTATTATACGGGAAACCTTCGCTCATCAATCAGCCTCCTCCGACACCATGTGCATCGGCAGCATATATGCACGAATGTGGGAGCCTAGAATATCAAACTTAAACAAAAAGTCCATAGACGAAAATGCGGGGATAGTAACATAGTTCAACGGGGACACCATACCCCTAACGGAGGTAAAGCCCTTGAACGTGGCCGTAGACAAATCCCAGGCATTACAGAAAGTCAAGGAATCCCTGGTATTATTGCACACGGGGATTATGAGATTGTCATCCGCACTATCCGGGGGAAGCAGACGGATATAGAGGTCCTGCCCATCGTAAGAACCCCGGAGTTGCTTTTTCGGATACAGAGTAGAAAGACTGACCTGGGACATCTGAGGAAACGGAATATTCATCGGGTCCGGAATATCCGTAGTCAACGAATCCAGGTAAGCATATTCCGTACCTTTCATAACGGGCACTTCAACGTGCACTTTAGTGTTGTTCTGCTTAAAGAGTGTCCGGAGTCCTTCCATTACGGAAGCGGTAAATCGGGTTTCACCGGACACCTGCATACCCGTATAGAACGATTCGGGAGACTTACCCATCATCTTATCCACGCAGGACACATCGGACACCAGGCCATGATACGCCATTCTGACGGACATACGTGGAACACCGGACACGTCTAGGTCACGGGCATACCACGTATCGCAGTTCATTGCACTTCTGACTGTCACAGACCCCGCTGAACAAGTAGTCGCAGAAATAAGACCGGAAACTGTAAGCCTAGTTATACGCGCATCCGAGGGCAACATGACGAACCTAGCACCCAACTGAGTAATCGTACTCTTTACAATCCTGTAATCTTCGGAGCCATCACCGATTTCATTTATATGAGCGGCCATTCCAGTAGAAGATATGAGCAACGAAAGTTTCTGCCTCAAGATGCCCAGAAACCTGCCACCCCCACGGGCACTTATATCCGTGGAGCCTATCTTCAATTTCGTAAAATAGTTCTGAACAATGTTCTGTATGAATGCATACGTGGGTACAATATCAACAGAGCCATCTGCCCACTTAATCTCCACTATATCGCTATCCCCGGAATCATCCGTAGGGCAAATAGACATCAAAGCCTTCAAGAATGCCTTGAGGTCAAACTGCAACTCCCTAAAACTACGGGTAGCGGTATTAGCGTTCATCAACATTACGAGAACTCCAACGAATAAATAACGGTCCTGCCAGAAGAAGACGACACCCCCCCAAATATGGAGTCGTGGCACTGCATTATGAAACGAGTGCACGAATACTTGGGCAATTCAGTAAGACCCCGGAACTTGACGGATTCCAAGGTAGTGCCGTTGTAGGTGGCCTCCATATAGCGGTAAATCTTCCAGGTATTACCGAGAACCTGGTAATAAATTTCCTTACCGATATCAGCACGAGCAAACGACTTCAAGTTCAGCACACCATTACCGAGGAGGGCATACGAACCCGACGGCCACAAAAGCAGGGCGGCCAAGTTCGTTGCAAAACCCGAAATTGCAATATTGGTATACGTAGATGTATTTGGAAGTGCAACCGAGGCAACTACATTGTTCGGAACAAGCGTAGCATGGTCATTGACCGTAAAATCGGAATACTTGTTGTCACCTGCTATAGTGATAAGGTCGGTGGCTACAACCTCATTAGTAGAGGAGGTTTCCTGGACAAACCCAACATCCTTCGGGGACAAATTACCGATTCCATACATCACCCAGTTGTCACCATTAACAGTATACATACTGGCAGCGTTGTCTATGGGTGTGCCATCCCGCATGAAAGCCGAGCGGACGTTCTGCGGGTTCAACTTACGAGCCCCATAGATAGTCATCCCTGCACAAGAAATATTGCCCGTGACTGTCGCACCACCCTGGGTATTCACAGTAGGAGTATTCAACTCCGTAACTGTGAGTTTGTTGTTGATATTCAAGGAATCAAGATTGACGGAACCACCAATCACGGAAACTGAACCCGTTAAGGAGCGTATATTGCAAGCATCTGCCGTAACGGTCTTGACCGTGCAGTTCTCTATGAGGGCTGCATCAAGTTTCTTGCAGGACACATCCACAAGATTCCCATTCATATCGGAAACCTTGAGAACGGGATTGTTGTCACTATCCGTACCAACGGATAATTTAATCTGCGTGCTGCTATCCGGGCCTCCGAGTACAATTTCAGAAAACACTCCGTTCTTGTAATCGGAAATCAACTTCATCAAACTATTTACAGTAGTAGTCGGTCCGTCACCCGTATCAATGTTGAACGTGACGGGAGCATCCCCATTCAAAAATTCACGCAAATTATTGATGAACTCAAGGAAATCCTTGTTGGCATCGTTCATCACCTGCAACGCCATAACGTTATCGGCTATACTAGACATTATGCCCCCTCAATGCCACTGGTGGCATTATCGTAAGCAATTTCCTGTACATTGACCGTATCTTGATTAGGCCTAGCAAAAATAAGGTACGTTACGGCCTTCAACGACGGAATGACCCTCGGACTCGGAATAACCACGGAGCCCGTAGCATTGTAAAGGTTCAAGGTCACAGGAACCGTGTTCGTGTTGATGAACGTAACCCGTGTATAATAATGACGTTCCAGAGTCATCTTACCCTGGGTGACATAACCCGCACTCGGAGCACGAATAGACAGTTCAAACGAATCCAAACGGGTCTGCCCTGCACTACTCGGAGCAGCCAACAAAACAACCCCAGGAAGTTGAAGCATATTGACATCAAGGGTAGCCTTGTTCAGCAGACACAAGGTCCTAAAGTCATTGTACACATTACGGAACTCGCCAACTACAGTATCCACATCCTCATAGGGGTAGATACCGGAACTCTGCGGAGCAACAGCCGTACAATACCACGATGTAGATTCCTGCTTACCCTCCGAGGTATACGGAGGACCGCCCTTGAAAGACACGGAGCTTACAGTAGGATTGTCCAAGGACAAGCCCTCAACGAGGTCCTGGCGAATCTTGGCCAGGTTGTCCACCTCGTGAACAACGCCGCTTATAGTAACCTTTACGGTTGCAGGAGTGTCCGTATTCGTAATCTCGTCCCACTTGGTGACAATCTCGGTAGCATCTTCGCTAGACTGATACAGCTTCTTCAATGCATCCGAGAAGTCAACAAACGACTGGGGCAGTTTCACTTCCGTCATACTATACAACCTCCTGCAAGTTGATTTCAATCAGACTCGGAGGAACATACGTGGCCTCCGGCAATTCTACTTTATGGGATTCCTGCTCGTTGTCCATCAACAGACGGATAGACACACCCACGGAGGTAAGATTGAACTTTTCCGTAAGTTGAGAATTAAGGTCATCGGCACTCAAGACCTTATGGACATGGTAGCACGTGTAATCCTCAATGAACTTGTGTATCTGCTGTTGCATCGTGTACGGGGCATGATAACGGCACGTGATAGACACACCCACCTGTGCCAGGGGCTCAACCACCACGGATGTGAATCCCAGTTTACCCGCGATGTTGAAATAGCCCTTGAGCTCCGATTCAAAGATGCTCTGGGTAATCTGCTCGTAATCGTCAAACTTGTATCCTACGTTGTTGTAGGGATTACTGGTCTGCGAAGACTGCGCCTCAAGGATTTCTGCTTCTTCCCTGGATGCCCAATAACGCTGCAAGACACCACCATCCCCATAGAACGGAACATCCTGTTCGCTACCAGGCTCCACGGACTGACCCACGTCCTGGAGAGCCAACCACAACTGCTTCGTGCCATCGTGATACACGACATCTCCACGGCTATACACGCTAAATTCATTCCAATACCTGCGGTTCTTGAGAATAAGACCGGACAGGACAATGGTAGCATTATCGTAGATATTGGCCGACGGGAAATACTTGGAGTACATCGCACCAATAGCAGCACCAGTGGCCAAATCCATGAACTTAACCCATCCATGGGCAACCGTAGGCCTGCCCGAAGCATTCGGGCTAAGGCACATCCACAACTCATCGCGGACAACGACAACCGAACCCGGACCATACTGCTTATCGGGACTGAATATATACCGCAAGTAGAACTGACGCTCACGAGTATTCCCACGGCTATTGTACCCCGCATAGAGCCTACGGATGGTATCCCATACGGGCCAGTTGTATTCCCTGCGGGCACTGCACGATTTCACAAAAGGAATCTTACCCACATCCACTTCAAGGTCACGTTCATTCGTAATCTTGCTAGCGGCAAAGAACTCGGCAACCGCACGGGAACGGAGGCTATCAACGGTATCCCCAACATTGAGCGGGGACAATAAAGGAACGCCCTCGCCATTGATGAAAATCTCGGAGATATCACTATTGAACTTTATCGTAGAATGGTCTACCGGAGCAAGACTATCGCACTTGACATACGTCACAACCACGGACGTGATGCCCGTCTTGTTATTATACCCCTTACCGAAAATCTCGCCATCCCCGAGCGTCAAGGTCATACCCCTCGGGGTATTCTGAATGAGGGCAGCATAGGACGTATCGGGCATCGCCAACAATTCCGGCATAGACCAGGCCAATTTCAAATATTGCGCCGTGCCATCATCCAGGGTCAGCATAACCTCCACGGATTCCGACCACACGGACTTGTAGGTTTCCGGAATCATCACGGGGGCGAATATGCCGGGGGTATATCCGTCAAACCCGGAGTCTATCGTCTGCTGCACGTAATTTCCCGCACAATACAGAGCCTCATACTCCACACCCTTATCAGAACCCTCCACGTTGCCAGTAGCACGAATCTTGAACGCAATGAGATTGACTTTCGTGCCATCCTTCAAGGATATCGTCCCGAGAGAACTCCAACGGGAATAAGTACGCTCCGACCAAAAACGGAACGGAGTAGAAGCATTAATCTTCGGGGGTGTAATGGAAACAATGCTATTGAGGAGCACCCCCTCGGTATGCTTGAGGAGGTAGGCATCGTTGCTATGGAGAATGTCCCAGTTCAGCAAGTGGGATGCCGCACGGGCAGTCATGGCATCAAGCCCGAAATTGAACATCTGCAAGAACGAGCGGGTCTGCTGCCCGAAGACTGCGGAATCCTTATTCAGAGCCGCACCGGAACGACCCAACCGCTCCTGGATTGACAAATTGGCCTGTGCAAAATGGTCGTAAAATTGAGGTGTACTTGCCATGTCACTACCTAATTATCGGGAGATTAAACGTTTCAGAACCAAACACGAGTTGGAGACTGACCGTAAAATGGTCATCCCCCTGCAAGGACGTGACATCCAACGAAAGTATCTCGTCGTCACGAACTACCTGGGAAAGTATAAGAATCTCATGGATTTTAGACTTGAGAGCTTCCATCCCATCACTATCCGTATACTCGCCAAGAGCATCACTGATATCCGGTATAGGCGGGTCCGTGTAACCCAAATCACCAAAGGCCAGGATGACGCATTTGCAAGCCTGCAAGCGTTCCCGACTACCCGCCACGAGCAGTTCATTGGTACCATCGTAATCGTGATTGAAATCCATGACTTAAATATAAATAAATGATACCCGCATATCTAACGATATACCCGCGATTTAGCCATAAGTTACAAAAACGCCTGCCAAAGACGACAGGTATCTTGTTATATAAGGCTAGATTTCAAAGGAACACTTGTTAGGGTATTTCTTTGACAGATAGTCCGTTGTCAATTTCGTGCTCTGGCCATCGCCGTCGTTAAAGCACACCACCTGGTGTTTGTCCGCTTCTTCCAACTTTCCCGTGGTCAGCGTCTGCATCTCAAAATATCCTCGGTGCGGAAACTTGTTGCTGTTCACGGATAAACCGCTGACATTCTGTGCCATCATCAGCATCATGTGGTTGTAATCCCTGTCACCACGCCAATGACCCAATCCCTTGGAAATCGTACCCCACTCGCTATTCAAAAAGTCCTTGCAGAACTCGGCATTGTACACCTGGAACAGATGATGCCACTTGTAATAGGGCATCGTACTCCTACCATAGTGCGACATAACCAACTTATGGTCATTCGTCAGTGTCTTGCGGAATTGATTGAACACTCCGTAAGATTCACGACTTTCAATGAAAGTCAAGGGCTTGCCATCCTGTTCAAAACAAGAATCGTCCACGGGAGCATTGACATACATATCGTCATTTGACAATATGAAATTACCCTTCAAGTCCAGTTCCTTGATGGCACAGAGCTCAATCGTACTGGAATTGAAGCACGGACGATGCTTTGCGGGGATGTACTCGTCATGGTAGTGAGCCACGATACGGGGGTCATCCTTTTTCAAGAAAGACGGGTACTGCGAGGGTTGCATCAATAGCAAATGTACCCTGGTCAATGACTTATAGTTCTGCTCCAGAGCCCTCCACCAATACTTGAAAAGCCCGTGACTGGAATACCTCCTACGGAACGGGAGAAACAGCACGGACTTCGCTCGGTCGTTCCTCGGATTAAAGTGCTTGGCTTTACAGAAAATCTCAAGCCACTTTTCATCGTCGGATTCAACGAATGGAATAACTATGTCCATCTAGTCGCAAATTTTCTTACGGGTGGACTTCGTGGTAACGCCCTCATTGGATGCGTTGCCTGCTATTTCAATCTTTACTGTCTTGACGCCCTGGGGCACCTTGACAACGACTTCATCAACCTTTTTAGAGTTCGCCATTTTCATCACTCCTTACCGCCCTACGGGTACGACGCCTACGGGGCTTGTCTTCAGAAATAGCCGGAGCCACAATCCCGAAGCCGCTAGACACGGGAGCAATCGGAGTTTCATCAGCGGGAGCAGCCGGAGATTCATCAGCGGGAGCAGCCGGGGCTTCCGGGGCGGGCTCTGCTACGGGGACATCCACGAGTTCGGCCACAGAGGGTTCAACCGGAGCCACCGGAGTTTCCACGACCGGGGCTTCCGGGGCAACCACGGGGGTTTCAACGGGAGATTCCACCACTGGTGCAGAAGGGGCCGGAGTTTCTTCCTTTTGGACGGGCTTACTAGACGGAACCGGGGGCTTGACATGCACGGGCGTGCACTTGGAACGGCGGTTGTCTATCAGTTTCTTCAAGGCCATCAGTTTCTTGTTCATTGAATGGGCTCCTTTTTAGTTTTCGGTAACAGGCGGTTTTCAATCTCCTTCAACCGCTCACCGAACAAAAATAGATTATTCCGCAAGACCAACACGCGGACAAGCAAGAATATATCTAAAAGTACGGCTAGAATCAAGCAGATAAGCAGTACAACGGATAGTGTTGACATAATTAAGACCTCTAGTGCTTAATATAGACACAAGCCACTACATCCTTACGAATCGGACGAATACGGACGAATCCCGTAGACGTGGCCGCGCTTTTGCAAGCAGAACCCCCACCACCCGCCTCTATCATCAGACCACCCCCAAGGGCTACCGCCACGTGGGTAATCTTGGACGTGGACTTGCCGAAAAACAGGATATCCCCATCACTGGCGTGGTCTACGTTACCCTCTTTCCAGGAGGCCGTCTTGGTCAAGGAATCGTACAGACCCTGTGCGGTAGTGTCGGAACCAGAATAAAGACCCATAGCCCACAAACCCTCAAGAACAAGCCCGGAGCAATCAAAGCCCCCAGAAGACTTTCCCGTGCCATCACCACTCCAAATGTAAGGCGCACCTATAAAATGCTTCAAGTATTCGGTAAGGGACATTAGGCAGCCTCCTCGGCATTCCACTGGAACGTAAAGAGCAACTTATTGGTTTCCGTAAGATGGTCATCCTCCGCATAGGCAGACTTGCCAAAGAGCCTTACGGAACGGTACACGAGGTTGCGCTTGAACCAACCCATACCCGCCCATTCCAGGCCATCCCTCAAGAACTCGTCGGCTAGTTCACGGGATACGGGATGTTCGCCCTTGCAATATTCACAGGGGGTATAAAATGCATCATGGATAAGGTATATCAAACTCTTCTTTTCGTCACCAACCTGGTCTATGAACCCATCAACCAATCGGCCCCCCGACCGGAAGTTGGTCACGAATCCTTCCTTGAAGAAGAAATCAAAACACCCGCTATCCGTAAACACGGAAATACGGGTATCCTGTGCAACCTTGTAATATCTGTTGCCTATAGGCGTGACGGCAAGGCTAGGCCTGTCCATCGCTATTGAATATACATTCATTTATCTTTCTCCCGCTGTTCAAGCATACCACGAATGAAAGCTACATCTCCGGCTAGGGCATTCAATCGGTCGTACACCTTATTTAATTCGTCTGTACGTTTGTCAGCCTGCTCGGCTAGAGCCACTTCCAATTCCTTGATGTGCTCTTCCAATTTCTTGATACGTCTTTCATGGTCACGAATAATAAAAGCGGCCCATGCAAGACACAAGACTACGGGTACTCCGACAATGCTAGATAAATTTGTCAGTATGTCCACAAATTGCTCCATGTTACAGTACCTCCATAAAATAATAACTTTTAGTACAAATTATTGTCTCTTTAATGCTTCCAAATAAGATTCCCTACGTTGGTCATAGGTGTCCTTGTCTATCTCGCACAAATCTGGTCCAGAAGTCTCAGCATAAAAGCGCTCACACGGAATCTCGTTCCCATCGGGGTCCACAATCTTTATGATATGCACGGTATCATAGCATCCGGGTTCTGCATTAACAGAATCAAATAATTCTGCATATACCTTATATGGTTTGTCTACAGGAATGTATGGTAATGTAATAGGCCCGCACACCTCATCCACAAGTTGAGATGCAAGACCGCTATGCCACGTGCCCTCATGGCCATCGTCATAGATTTCAACAAGAGTAACCCTGTCAATATCGTGGAAAGACACCGTACCATCATTGTACACGTCCTTGAACAAAGCAGACATACGGGAACACTGGTATGTAGTCTTGTCATCGTCCTTCCACCCGCACTCGTTCCATATTTCGGGGTCATCCTCAATAGGGGTGAGCGGTCTGCCATCAATAAGGCGATTCAATATCTGTTTGGTAATCCCTATAGAACATCCACTATGGCCATCGTCACACAACGAACGGAAAGCCTTGAGTGCGGACTTGTAGCAACCGGAGCCGTAAGGGTCGGAGTTTTTCTTGAGGGCTAGTTGAACTTCCCGCTCTGCCCAATCGGTCATTGATTCATAGAGACGGGTTTTGGGATGCTCCCGCAAATAGAACATCTTGGAAAGACGTTCGTCCATACGGGATAGATGCTGATTCACCTTAACTATTCTCATACCCATAATATACATCTTTTTGAGGCATACCTGCTATATGGAATAGCCAGAAGCACTAGGCAATTTTGGACAAAGTGCCAGGTATCTCGTTATATTCTACTTTGACTCTAGCCCGCCACCTCCGTTTCCATTCTGCCCGCTTGGCCTTGAATGCGGGGTCGTCCTTGTGCCGTTCATAGTACCGCTTCTTCTTGGCCTGGACCTTATCGGGATTGGCAGCCGCCCACTCCTTATACTTGGCACGGAGTTCGTCCTTATGTTCCTGGTAATATTCCCTACAACGCACCTTGGAACGCTCCTTGCGTTTGGCAAGGGATTCTGGCGAGCGGTTCGGATGACGTATATGTTTAGGCTTGACTACTACGGGAGTTTCCTGGATGCGTGCCCGTAGTTTCTTCCAATCTATAGAATCTATCACGGAAAAACCTCTGTTGAAAAAAGGGGCGGTGCGAAAAACCGAGGAATCGCACCGCCCCACACACCTTGCGTATAGCCAATGCAAACCCTAACGCGGAGTAAGGTGTGTCATCCATCTACGATGGAGAGTGCCACGGCAACAACCAACCGGGGCACCTATCCGCAAATATAATAAAAAAATCAAGTGGGAGGAATTTCCACGCACACCAATATAGAGCCATCAACCTCTTTCCAATGGATACGGGCACGCCTAAAAGCTACCCCCATCTGCGAAACGAGCAATTCGGCCTGCGTGGGCGTGATGCTGTTGAATGTAAGCACGATAGAGGTAGCCCCATCGTGTTCGGAAAAATCCTTACCTGCAAGAGCCAGTCCGAGATTATGCCAAATGCCTTCAGCCCGGATTAGCAACTTATGAGCATAGGGCATCATCGTCTGCCCTCGTCGTTGGACGGCTTCGGGAACTTGTTGTAATTGTTGCAAGCAACCATACCGGACGAGCGGTTCATACAGTAGGTCTTGGAGTTGCAATTATTACAGATGGATTCGGATTTCTGTTTAGCCATTTTCAGACTCCTCTTTGTTCATAGACTTTGCCGTGTTTAAGAGTATGTGGTAAACCTGGTCGGAAAAACCCCACTGCTCACTAACGGCATCAAGACAATCATACAGGTCCACAGAAGATTCCCCATTGCATTCCGAAAACGCATAGAGCCATGCACGCACAAGACCCATAAGGTTCAAGTCCTCGGAGTCCGTACCCTCAAAAACGTCGGCAGTGGCCTTAAAGATGGAACACAAATCATCGGAGAGCTTGAAGCGGTCCTTGTTCTTTTCCAAAGACTGGAAGATATTGCCATTCTTGTTCCGATGGCAAGCAGCCTCCCAATCACAGAACAACTCCACAATCTGCATAAGGTTCATCCCGTCAATCCCATTTTCAAAATGTTCCGGGTGATGGTCATTGACCTCATAGTGATGTTGCAGAGCGGGACCAAGATACTCTAGGGATTTCTTGTATTCGTCAGAACCATACTCGTGCTTGCCGAGATGCTGATGGGTGCCAACGTAGTCAAAACGTTCCTTTTCGGGTTCGTGCAATTTGGACTCGTCGTGACGTTCGGCACGGTTCATAATATTGTCACAGAAATCAGCAGCATAGTCAGCCATCACGGGACTAATCTTTTCTGACATATCCATGAGACTACTACAAAAGTCCGTGGCATAATCAACCACCATCTGACGATGAGCTAGCGTGTCTTGCGTAGAATCGGCCATACATATCTCCTAGAGTTTAATACCATACACCCCGTAAATAACCCCGAGTATAAACACAATAATTACCCCAAAGGCATACAGGACAGCCCTGTTAAATTTAGAATCATTGGACAAGTACGAAACAATATAGGTATGCCAAGCGGGAGTAATTTCCTGGGGTTCCGGCTTAATTACAGGAACACCTGCCAAATCCGGTAGAGCGGAATAGATGTCCTTCTGAAAGTCATCCAAATACTCCACGGGCACGTGGATGACACGTCCATGCAAGTTGTCACCCCCGATTTCCCCATCTTTCAGTATACGCGGAGCATCGTAACCATCCCCGATAAACACAGAGAATGTTTCACCGCAGTAAATACCCTTATGAGCCTGTGCTTGCCAAATAGAGGGTTCTATGACCTTGACAGAATCAACAGCCCTGTATTCCTCCAAAACATCCCACAAGAAAGACTCCGGGAAGTTAGACGCGGATGTGACAGTCCATAACTTACACGGAACGGAACCATCTTGAGTCATGAAACGGGAAATCATCCTGCGACGGCACATATAATAAATATCCTGCATCCGTCTTTTATCATTAACGGTGTCATATACGGAATCTTCAAAGATACAACCGATAACACCCCTACCAAGAACATCAGCCCTGTTCTCTATCGGGAGAATACCTATCTGATTCGGGAACATACCCTCTTCAAGGACATCCCTATTCTTTGTAAGCAGAATAGATACAAAATACGGGGATAGCCAAATAGCATCCTTTACCAAATCACAGATATTAGAACTATTACCACCAGGAACGGAAATAACCATATCCAAAGGCATCCCAGGAATAATCTTGAGATAACTATGAGGGTCTTTAACAAGAGTAAGCACATACAGGTCGTAAAGAAAGCCTACAACCGCTGCACAATTCTTACCGATGCCCAAAGACCCCGAGATAACTACCTCACTTATCGGAGAAGTCATGTCCTCCTCATAAGTTTCCTGTAGTTTATCCTGCCAATAAGGATAAAGACCCCCACACAAAAAATCTCCCAAGTATTGGGGGTCGGTGATAAATGTCTTGATGTCTACCGGAGTAGAAACAAAGGCATCTGGTGTAAATCTGCTCATACATTCCTCCTACATCATGGAATAAAAAATAAATACCATACGTGCAAAAAACACTAGCACTATAAGAGCTAGCAACGTAAATGCAGTCATCATCCACTTGCTCGGCTTATTAGGCGATACGATATGCCGAGTAGATGTACTAGAATCCAAATTCAGCAATGATTCCACGACCTCTTCAATGACGGCACCCTCTCCGGGCATAACGGCAATCCAGGCTCCGCACTCAACCGTGGTATAATCACCTATGGGAGTAGACGTAGCCAGTAATTGCACGGCCTTGCGATAGAGTTTCCTGTCATATACACGCACCAACAGTGTGCCCTCGTTCACATCCCAAAATACCCGGACACGGGCATATTCGCTAGTATATGATTTCAATGAAGAATTATCCAAATCATACCCCTCTATAACTGCTCCCTACGAGCCCATTCCGCAATTAAGAGAGCATCAGCATCCTTGTGCTTCTTGATAACCTCTTCCTGGTCCGGAAACAAACGGAGTCCGATATCCATAGAAGCCTTCTTTAATTCTGCCGAACCCTCTATACCCTTGGGAAGCATCTTGGACTGCCATGCACGACTATCAATGTACAAATGAGGAATACCCAAATCTTCAACAACACACAAAGTAGCCTCAAGAGCACGAGCGGCTGATATGGATGTTTTGAACCTACCCGGATTGATACAGGGTCGTTCCATCACGGCAACCATATCACCTGCACAATAACCACCCATGATGTCTATGAGCCACTGCTTCAAAGACAGATGGTCTATACGGGATATAATGTTCTTCGCCTTGGTATAGCTCTGTTCCTTAAAAATAGGAGTCTCAATGATTTTGGCATTACAAGCACCTACGCAAGCAAGCGTTCCGGACGTTCCATTGTCAATGCCAATGAAAATCTTATGGGCCATTACAGAACCTCCTCAAGACGCTGAATGAGTGCACGTTCAGCAACCACGTCGCCTGCACAATACTTACCGATTTCTTCAATCCTGCCTTGACGGAACATCTCCGGAACCTCGGAACCGCAGTTAGAGCCCTTGGGGTCGTCAATACCGAGCATGAGGCAAGCGGAACGGAGGGACATAGATGCACCACCGCCAAACCGCATCAACTCCATAGAATCCTTGTGGGGAATATCCCAGGGCTTCAGACCTACGACATTCAAAGCAGCAGGCACAAAGTTCATACGAGCCATATAGCGTTTGGCAAGGAATGGGATATCAAACCCCTTGATATTGTGACCCATCAGAATAACATCCCTGTTATCCATCAAACGCTTGACAGACTTGAGCAATTCAAGCTCACCATCCAAGTCACCCGCCGTATAGACAATCGGTGGGTCGTCCGTATAGGCACTGGCATAAGCAATAGCACACACCATTCCGAACTCGGCATGGAGTGCCGCCATATTCTCAAGTTCCACACCCTCCTTGCCGGGGTATTTCTCCGCTGCCCAAGACGGATACCATGTATCCATTATTCCGGGACGGGGTGCAGTCTCAATATCAAACACGTATCTACGAGCCATCTGAATTTCCTCTTTTCGTATTATATAACTAGATACCCACTAATTGACTACTTGCCCGTTAGGGAACCGGAGTATATTGGAGCCACAATTACCGGAATCATCCTGCGATTTAGACAAATTGTCCAACTTCATCTTCAGTTCATCCACCATCTGCCTCAAATCTAGATTGTCTGCCGCAATAGCGGGCATGGCAGATGCCTCCACCACCAGGGTCGCCACCTGGTACATATCCATCTCGCCTTTATTCATCATGGAAAGAACTTTCTTTACGTTCTCCTCAAACGGAATGGACTCATCCACTATCTCGTGGATGTAATCAAACGGATTCTTTCTGGACACGGGTAGGCCGGGGTATGACATTTATGTTGTTGCTGCGACCTTCGTTGAACTCAACGAAATCGCTGTAACGGGGCTTCGCCTCACGGGGTATCCCAAGGACTTCCTTGTGCTGACGGATTGATTCCCACGAGCGGTTCGGGACAATGTTGCCACTCAATATAACCGCGTCCTCGGCTTCCGTCCACCACCACTTGCACGTATTCTTACGGAGTTCCTTCCACGGGATATTGTGCTTGTGTGCGTAGGATGCTGCCTGGAGGTATGTTCGGCCCTCGGGAACCAAGCCCTTTTCTACCTGGGCTATTTCCCATCCAAGCCACTTCTTCTTGGGAACGTTTCTAGACATTTTCCACTTTCCTTCGTCCACTCTGTCAATGGACACGGGCTACCGTGGCTGTCTATGGAACTAAATATAATAATATATCTCAAGAAAAGCAATAGATTATCTATTATATTATATCTTTCGGGGGCATTACAGGCTCTGCATCCGGGTTCTTCTGACGATACGTGGTCAGCAAGTAGGTCATCGCCTCACGGCTATCCTTATCGGAGGGAATGTGCGTTGTGTTCCGCAAGTCACGCCCTACATTGGTGACGGGTGGCACCTCTATCTCCTCGTCCTTGAATATCTGCAATAGCTTCATGTGGTTTCTGATTGCAGCCCGCAACTGCAACGCCACCCAATGGAACGAATCCGCTATGTTCTGCCGTTCGGCAATCTTCTCGGCATTGGTAACGAAATCCTCCAACTTGACAATCAAAGCGGAGGTATATGCCCATATAGCTTTCTTCAAGTCCTTGTCCAACTTGTTCTTGCGACAAGCATACAAGAAAAGTGCAGACTGCACCCACTCCATAGAGTTGGGGCCGTTCATCTCGCGAATCTGCTTCGCCCGCCTAGTAACCTCACGGCGTGCCTTGATGTACTTGGATGAACCCCTAGTAATGTCACGAAGCTCCGCATGACGCTTTGCGGACATCCATGTCCCATTTACAAGAACTTGACCCTTCCTGTTAGGCAAACTAGAACCTCGTCTAATCCTGGGTCTTCATAGGAGCATCCTTGCCGCTCCGGGACTTGGCATCCGCATTATTCACGTCAACATTGATAATCTGCGATGCACCCGCAAGACCGTCAAGCAGGGATTCAATGTAAGCGATGTACGCCTTGATATCAACGTAAGGAGCAATCCTCTCGTTGGAGATAATAGCATCAAGCACATTGAAGATATTGCTGATAACGGTGGCAGCGGCGTCCGCGTATTCAAGACGGTCAAGTTCGGAGGTATTGATAGCACAATACTGGGTCACATTGACATACCCGGACACATTGTGGCCATAAGACGCCAACACGTCCGTAACAATCTTATCCAGGAAAGCCTGTATGGATGCCTGCCCCGCCTTGGTCTTTCGGGCATAGCGGGCATACCTACGGAGAGCACCGCCAACCTTGTTCTCATCACGTCCGGTAAACACGAACTCTGCCGGAATAGACTTGATGTCAAGAATGAGGTTACGCAGGTTGTTGATACGTTCGGGCAGACCGGACACGCTAGCATTCTCGGCAGCCCCGAGAGACGCGGCAATAGCACCACGCTGACTCTGCTGCGGAATCACACGGAGCTTGGTAGCCTCGGAGGCGAACATCTTGATGGTGTCAAGGTTATAGACATTGACGGATTCACCACCCGTGTTGTTGATGGCCTTTTCATACCAGGCCGTGAACTCCTTGAGCTGTTCAAGGTCAAGGCCATCGGGGGCAGTCACAGACACGAGGGAATTGCGTTGAAGCGATGCGTTGATGGATGCAAGGTCCAACTGCTCAAGCATTTCCAGGGCTGTCAGCTTATCATAAATCTCAAAACAGAACGGACGGCCCAGGCTACCCGTCTGTGCCATCGTTGCATCCCTGGACTGCAAGGACACATTCATAGCCGCCAACGAATAACGGAAGCGGTCGGACTGCATATCCAGGCAAGCGATATCCTTGTTGTCAAGGATGACTATCTTGTTCACCTGGTCCACCGCCAACTTGTAATAGAGCGGTGTGGGGTTCAAGCCCTCAAGGGATACGGTAAAGACAGAACCAGGCTGGAAGGTATCCTTCAAGCCAACGATATGGCCCTGCTTGTCACGAATGTATTCAACGAAATACTGACCGTAGAAAAGGGCATCAAACAGAATCTTGGAGATGTACTTGTCCAACTGGATGGAACGCCTAAAGGTGTTCACAATCTGATTAGCCTGGTTGGACTTGTTGTATCGGTTATCAATCGTTATGTCAAAAGTAAGATTGGTGCGAGGGTCAATGGCTAGGATATCGTAGGACAGCGTTTCAATCATCGCTATCACCAGGTAGTTGGCCTTGAGCGGTTCGTAGCGGTTGATGTTCTCGCGGTACTGTGTGAACTGCTCGTACAACTGCGTGAGCAATCCCACCTCGGTAGCACCACTAGACGAAATCTTGCGGATTACCTCGCGGTCATGCTCATTGGACGTAACCAGTTCTTCCACGGACACCATACGTTGTCCGATATCCCGGAGCATCGTATAGTCCGCAAAGGTGTTCAAGAATCTCTGTGTAAACTGACCAAAAATGTTCATGTGCTACTCTGCCAAGGAAAGGAGCCTGCCGACATCCTTGTCGGTGTGGCCGTCAAAATGTTTAGCCCGTTCAAGCTCCGGGCACTTGAACAAGTCCCAGTCCTTGTCCTCGTAATGATATGAGTAAGGTCCGTCGGGAGTATCTATGCAGACGACAAACCAACCGCCACCAAAGCAGGGTTCGCCATCCTCGTGCTTGCGGGATTTCCACGAAATGTCCGGAAACAGATTAACAAGAGTCGCGAAAAGAATGCACCTCTGCTGATAGAGGCTGTTGAAGGTGTGAAACCCGTCGGACAACTCCCCGACATCGGAAACACCCGCCATCTCCGCAGCGGTGTCCATTATCTCTTTCATCTGTTCATCACTGACTCGTGCCATACGCATTAAATATACATTATTTCTGATTGACTATAGCCCTGTTGCCGAGGTATGCCCCGATTTCAACGCTCAAGTCCATACAGGGGATGTACTCCCATCCGTCACGTTTCAAGTGAACCAGTGCCAACTCCCCTACCCTCAAGTCCGTCATCCGCTCAATGAGCAACTTGTAGGTGCTCAACTGTGCAGAGTAGTGGATGTAGTTGCAGTCGGGCAGACCCTCAAGCGGGCCGATGCACTTCTGATACGAGTTATCCTTCTTGATTTCCTTGTTGGTCTTCCAGTCAAGGATGGCGATGCAATCGTTACCCCTGTCCCAACAGAGAAAGTCAATGGTTCCGCATAGAGCCCATTCCGGCTTGTACACGATGAACTCGTTGCGGATGGGTACGAACCTACGACAAAGACCACGATAGGCCTCCAGGCCACTCTTCCGGACCTGCTCGTAGTCGCCCACGGGTACATCCGGCTGATAATGCTTACGCTTCCACAGGTTTTCCATATATGCGTGGACTTGAGTACCCATGGACGCCGCCGTGTCCTTGTTCTTGTCCCACTCGGCCTGTACGTCCTCCACGGTCCTCCCGTGCTTGTCGGCGTACCTCTGTGCAATGCCCTGCCATTTCAAGATGTCGCAGAACTCATAGAGGTCACGGGATACGATAGCCTTGACCAACTTTTCGGGGATATCCCCCTTCTTGCACGAAAGCATCCCGTAGACGGAATCCATCGTCACGTCCTTCAAGCCCCCGTTAAAGATGGCGTAAACATCGTCGTAGGGCATCCCGTACTTTTCCTGGAACTCCTTGGCGTGCTTGTCAAATTCGGGGTCCTCCCCGCACACCCGGACGAACTTCGTGACGGAGGTGTATTTCGTTCCGAGGGAATCCGTGTAGACGTGGGGACCCTCGTCAAAGTAGATGTCGCGGAACTTCCACAGTTCCATATCCAAATCACATATCATACCCATAATATAACAAGATACCCCTCTAAACCTTCATCTTGAAGAAATGCTCCATGACGTACTCCTGCCTCTGGTGCATCGTCATCTGCGTAGGCTTGGACTTCTGCAACTGCAAGATGGAGGACGCCCCCAGTGTCATGGACGCCCCGATGGCCTCGTAGGAACTGGATGCCACTGCGTCCGCGATATCCTTGCCACCCTCCACCTGCTTTCCGTCCACGACCACGATGGCCGGGTGGTCTATCTTCTTCGGGAGGTTCTGTAGGTTCATCAGTTCCACCCTCAAAATCTTGGACTGCGGCATCTTGATGAGCCCCAAAAGGATATTGCTGCTCAACTTCAGATACGGGTCCTTGGTCCTATCCACTGAGGCATATTTCACGTTGAAGCCCAACTTGGTCAGCAACTGCATCATATCCACACTCTGGTATCCATCGCAAGTTACCTGCGATATGTGGACTCCGTTGCTCCTCAAGAACACTAGGAACTGTCGTACCTTCCAAAACGGGACCTCGCTACCAGGCAAGGCCTTGATACCGAACACCAACGGGGTCTCTATGGAGGGACTGGTCTTGCTCACGGGCATCCCGTTCACGGCAGACATCATGTTCACGGTTATGTTCTCCGTGACACGACTCATGGCAAACCCGAAACGGTCGCTCCTCACGCCGCCGTCAAGATGTACAAAATACGAGCCCTTGGGCAAGTTCCCCTTGTAGAAATCGCTAATCTGGTCATCCCCGTCAAGTGTAAGATGGAGCTCGTCGGTGGTCATACAGTTTTCAAGGCACATTGACCTGTCCAACGCCTCAACGTTGTAAATCAAGTTCACGCCGTTACGGGTAGCCACGCCCGCCAGGTCCTGCAATGCTCCCGGCAGATTGTTCTCAAAGTCCTTGCGGTATTCAACCGGAACCTGGATAGTACGACCGAGGTAGTCATCCATCTCGGCATCACTCGTGATTATCTTCGGCTGCTCAATATCGGACCCTATGAACACGGGGAATGTCGCCCCGCTATAGATACCCTTGTGTGCCTGCACCTCCCAGATGGCGGGTTCAAAGATGGCCACCTTCGGGTTGTTCCTCTCCGCGTCAATATGGCTCTCAAGGAACGACGTGGATTCGTTACGGGAAGACACCACCCACATTCGGCAGGGCACGTCCCCGCCCTTGGTCATGAAACGGGAGAACATACGGCGACGGATGCTGTTGTAGTTCTGCACGGCCTGGTCGGCCACGGCATTCTGGAAGTTCGCTTCGTCTATGATTGCCCCGATGACGGCCTTGCCCAAAGAATGCCTCATACGCGAACCGTAGGCGATTCCTACGTGGTGGGGGAACATTTCCTCGTCTATCTTGTCGCCCTTGCCTGGAAGGAGCTTGGAGCGGAAATACGGGGATTCCCCGATGACATCTATCAACTGGTCGGCAAGCACGGCACCCGCAAGGTCCATCGTGGCCGTGATGAGCGTGATTACGATGGGGGTGGTTGGAATCAGCTTGAATTTCTTGTGCGGGTCCTTGAGCAGAGTGACCCTGTAAAGGTCGTAGAGCACCCCGATTATGGATACCGTTGACTTCCCGGCACCAATGCAGCCAGTTATCGCCACTTCTAGGTAAGGCGAATAGAGGGGATTGGGGTAGATTTTACGTAATTTGTCCAACCAGTAGGGGTAGACTCGCCCCTCCCCGTAGATGGACCCGATGTACATTGGGTCGTTGATGAAAGTCTCTATGTCCACGGGT
>ODAJ012184254.1_pt1 | contig 98159 bp, 169 predicted proteins | sample 1539241 | NCBI WGS metagenome assembly ODAJ01 (sample SAMN02144231, study PRJEB22623) | gut metagenome | biome: sheep rumen | host: Ovis aries | place: New Zealand | reverse complement strand
CCGCCGCTACGGGGAATCCTGAACTAGACGCACCGAGAAGCCGTAGTACTGATTGTAGTAGTTCTCGTCCACACTTGTCCCAGCGTCAATGCCACGGTACCAAGCGTCGCTTCCACGAGGCTCAGATGTCCAGAAGCCTGCGCTAGAACCAACATAGTAGAACCCATTGATCCAGTAGCCAGCAGGGACAGCAGAAAATCCGTACTTGTTGGTCCCTTCCCAGCTTTCTGCTCTCAAATTTGTTGCATCATTTCCGGTTGCTTCAACCAATTCATCCCATTCTTCTCTGGAAGGCAAGTGCCATCCGGGAATCTTGTCCGCGACGCGTTTTGCGGCTTTCCAATTGTAGTAGCATTCGCCGTTTTCTTCGTTAAAATAGATTCCGCTTTCATGGTCAGAAAGTTTCAAATTTTCAGCCATCCACACCTTGCCACCTATATTCACTGTTTTCGGATTAAAACAGAAAAACGGATCTCGTTCCCTCGATGGCTTCTTATCCATGTATCCGTCTATGCCGAACGGCAAATGTATATGAAGCGAATATCCGTTATTGACAACGCCGTACATAGTACGACAATCTTCCTTGCACTGTTTCATCGCAAAACGCAGGGATTCCCAGCGTTTTTCCGTCAAGTCATATTCAACAATGTCGTCTACCTTGTCCAGAAACTTGTAAAGCCGTTGTTCCAATCCGGTCAGTTCTCTGGAGAAACCGACTTCTCTACGGGCTTTTCGCAGTTCTTCCTCGTGTTTCTTTTCCAACTTGGCCAAGTAGGCGTCCATGTCAGACTTTTCGTACAGATGATGACCTAGGCACAGTATTTCTTTGGGTTTTTGCATAATTTTCTCTCTTTATGCGCAAATATAGCAAAAAACTGACGGTAGTTCAACTATTTTCTTACATTCATCTCCATGACAGTAAACGCGATAAAGTAAAGCACCGCCAGCACCAAGTACAGCGTGCTACCAGAGAACGTGTTGGCTAGCAACGGGCCGAAGATACCGCCAATGCTCCACCCAGTCAATGTCAGAGAGTGTACCCTGGAAGCGTTATTCATGCCGAAACGCTTGGCGAGCAAGCTCGGCAACACGCTGAAGTTTCCGCCGTAGGCGGCCTCGCACAGAAGTATGCCGACAACTGACAGCGTAGGGCTTCCGGTAAGACAGAAAATAGCACCTAGGATACCGAAGGAACATACGAAATGGTACGCAGCCTTCCGTCCGATTTTGTCGGACAATGACGAGAACCCTAGACGGCCACCAGCATTCGACAGAGCAGTTCCCGACAGCACCATGGCGATAGCAGAAATGCCCAGTGCGGTCAGTAAGCCCTTCTCTTGTGAAATGATCGCCAGACCACAAGAGATGTTCGTCATGAACATGAACCAGATGGACCACCATTCCTTAGTCTTGAGCAGTACGGAATACCTGAAACCGTTCTGCGGATTCACTACAGTTACAGACGGGTGCTTCCTGAGCAGCAGGGACGAAACCACCATTACTGCGGCGTACACGCCACCCATTATGTAGAACATCGACGCCAGCGACACGTTGGCCAGCAGCCATTCTATGACCGGCGAGGCGACGAACTTGGCGAGTCCGAACCCGGTGATAGCCAGTCCGGAAGCCATTCCCTTGTGGTCGGCGAAGAACGCCATCAGGGTCTTTACCGGCGTGACGTACCCGATGCCTGTACCCGCGCCGATGATGGCTGTCGACAGGTAGAACAGGGGAAGCAGCCCTGTGGATACGGACACGCCCAGAAGAATGAACCCGGTTATGAAAACGGCTGTGGAAAGCCATGCACCGAACCTCGGGTTCTTCTCAATCTTGCTTCCGAATGCGGCGGCGCACATGCCCAGGAAGAATATGATGAGCATAAAACCGATATCGGTCTGGAACTTGGTGATATTGAATGTCGCCATCAGGTCGGCGGCGAATTGCGACCAGCAGTACACTGAACCTATGCACGTGGTCAGCGCTACTCCGGGTACGGCACAGTTAAGCCACTTGTTTGGCATATAGTCCCTTTTTTCCGTTTGCCCGTAGTTTAGCGGTGTCTTGATTCTGAGCCGACAAGAAAACCTAGAAAAGTCGACACAAAGCTGATAACGGCAAACTGGACATAGAAGCTCGGCTCGGTATAGTCGATACCATACTTGATCCAACGTGCGAAGAAGCCTATTGCCGTCAACACCAGGCTGCATATAATCGCACATTTAGTTGCTTTCCAGTACAGTTCCATACTTAGTCCATTTTCATGAATATCTCGGTGATCTTCTCCGTTATCCTGTCGTACTTCTTGGCGAGCTGCCTGTTCTTGTACTGCAGTTCCTTGACGGCAGTCACCAGTTCGTCCTTCTTCATGTCGCGCAGCTGTTCCTCGGAAAGGTCCTCCACGTTAGGTGCAAGCCGGTTCCCAAGCCATCCGCCGATTTTTCCTAGATCAAAGAACATAGCTCATCGAAGTTGCCAACAGTTTATCCCGATTTGGTGGCAAGCAACTCTTCTCTAGGCACGTACACAATGTTTCTTGAGTTAAGTCCATACCTGTCAAGGAGATATACCAGACGTTCCCTCTGCTCTTCCAGGAAGTACAGGAAGGCGACATGGTTGTACTTGCTGTCGCTCCTCTCGTGGAACTGGTGGCGTATACCGTTGTCCCCGTCCGCCAGTGCGAAGACCGGTATGCCAGTGTAAAAGCATTCCAACCCTATGAATCCGTCCTCTCCTCCCCAGGTGCCCAGGAAGTCGCTAGAAAACGTCTCGTTGCGTCCGTAAAGCGTGTTGTTCAGCTTTCTCAGTGATTCCACAGCCGCACGGTTCATGCCGAAGTTGCACGTCCACACGACACCGGAATCGACGAAAAGTTCCTCGGAGGTTACCTCGGTAGGCACGTCGTGGAATATGTCAGTGTTTATATCGGCCTCCTTGCACCGCTGGTCGTCCCAGCCGTACATGGATTCCTTGCGCTTTCCAACCGATACTACCGGACCGTTATGGCCCAGTATGTCGGCATGCCCGGAAACCAGGTCCTTTTCCGGTATGCAGTCCCCGTCGATGAATACTACCGCGTCTATTTCCGGATGATTGTCCATGTAGGCCACGGCGCTGTTCCTTACGTGTCCGGTCAGAAACCAGTCCACGCCGGCAGTCATCTGCGGCCTTCCCACGTAATCCGGACACTTAGTCACTGGATAGTACTCGATAAGGGGATGGTTTCCTATCGCCCTCATGGCCTCGACACGTTCTTCCTTTGAAGGACGGTCCGCCATGTACAGTACCTTGCACGGTTTAACGGACAGCGCGTCTATCGAGCTGACCATCGCATGAAGGTACTTGTTCTGACCCCTAGCGGGAATTGCCAGCAGTATCTTCATCGGTTACCCCGTTAGTCTGGATGTCCTCTACCGGATATCCGTCGTCGGCCAGAGCCGGGACACTGCGGAATGACAGGTCGTCCAAATTTCGGGGAACATCTAACAGTATGCACATCATGATATTACAATATAGGCAAAAATACTAGACTTGTCTACTTTCCTCGTCGGTATCACGCTTTGCCGTGTTCATGAGGATGCTGTACAGCTGGTCGTCGAGGTGGAATCGGTCACGGTTGGCCTCGATTGACTTGATTATGGAGCCGTTCTTGTTGCGTTTCGATCCGGCCCTCCAGTCCTCGTACATTTCAACTAGTGCGTCCAGCGTCATACCGGAAATACCGTCCAGATAATGTTCCGGATGGTGATCGTTGTTTGCATAATGGTGTTTCAGAGTGTCGGACAGGTCCTCCAGAGACTTCTTGTATTCTTCCGAGTTGTAGGTCATGTCCTTCAGTTTCAGCGTGGCCCGGTCGAAACCGTCCTTTTCCGGTGGCTGCAGCTTGGAAAGGTCATGCGCTGCCGCACGGTATGACATCTTACTGCAAAAGTCGTTGATATATCGTTGTACTTGATTTCTATGTTCTTCGGTAGCTTCTGTAGAGTCGATCACTTCGTCCTCTTCGGGTAAAATCATCTCGATAGTCTGTTCGTATCGTCCGAAACAGTATACGGTTATGCAGCCGTGCGGTATGACACCTTTCTTTCCGTCACGGTCGGTAAAATCGGCAGCCGGACCGTCGTTACGGACATATACGTAGTCGGAGAACCAGAAATCAAAATAGTTCGTGAAGTCGATTGGCCCTTCTATCTTGATGAAACGCACATACTCACGAAAGTAGTCGAACATCGGTTTCTGTACGTCGTACAGCCACTCGCGCATGTCGGCTATCCCGAGGTTGCTAGGCATTTCCTTGAAATGCTCCATTAATCGGTATCCGTACCCACGACCGATCTCGTAGTACATATCTCCGTTGAACTCATTGGAAACAAATATGTTCCCTTCGCCATCTATGTATACAAGCTTGCCCCGTGTCATACCATCCTCCTAATAATACCAGCATGCGTAGCACCTGGTCTTTCCATCAGTTTCTTTCGGCGGTTCTGATTCCCGTTCATCGTACTCAGTAGTAAAGTCTTCTGTGAAGAACTTCAGCATGGAATATGAGAACGGCGTGTACAAGAAATCTAGCCAGTTGAGTAAGTCACTCACCGAGGATGAGTTGGCCTCACATTCATCCTTGACATGCAACGGCATACTATCGACACTGTACACATCGGAATGGTAGTCAATGATCGGCTGTGCTTCTTCCCAGTGGTTCATGAGCCAGATGACAGTGTCCTTGCTCAACTGGTATGCGTCATCGTCGTACTGTATGACAGATTCCAAGAAATACTCGTGATACTTCTCGTAGACTTCATCAGCGGTAAGAAGTCTGGCGTCGTAACCACACTTGTAACTAGCTTCGTCAGCGAACAGTTCCCCATTCACGAACTTTGCAAAGTCTTCGCTATCGGCGACCACTATGCAATGGGCCGAACTGGAATTGGTTTCGAAAGTATGTTGCCGTACAATACGCATATGCTAGCCTAATTGATTTAATGGTTAAGCTACCAGAAATATAGCATTTTCTGGCCAATTTGTAAAATGTTGATTATCCGTCACGGCCAAAATAGCCGAATGCGGTCATTCCGTTGGACGTTTTCTCGTAAGTTTCGTACCAATCGTCGTAGCGGTTGAAGTAGTTTTCGCAGTTACCGTATTCATGATCGACTAGCCACCACTGAATCAAAGCGATATACCATTGTTCATCACTTTCATACTCGTCACGTTCCTCAACATTATATTCATACTGCCATTCATCTTCCTTGATGGCCTTTTCAAACAGTTCCTTGGAAGGAACCTTTCCATCAAATCTATCCAGAGAATAGGAATCGCATTCTTTATTGTCGTTCAGGTAAATACAGAAATCGTCATACGCTTCATCGAGTGTACAAAGTTTCTCATCTTTCCAGAACATTTCCTTGTCGAGGAACTTCTTGTACTGGTCCTCAGTGCATAGGCACAATGTATGCACCGAACTGGAATTGGTTTCAAAAACCGATGGCCTGACTGTTTTCATTGGATACCTCACAGTATTTTATCGAATTGTTTAAGCAAATCGTCTTTGCTTTTGAACAGTATTTTCCAAACCCGTTCAATCGATATAATCTTTGGTTTGTCGTATGCGTTGAACCAGTAGTGCGCTTGTTGGCCATTCACGCTAACCGACATCGAATGCTTGCCTTTCTGGATACTTATCTCGCAGAAGACATCGCAGTCGATTTCATCGGCACTGACACGGTTGACTTGCTTGATATGTACAGCACGTTTACCGGAACACGAACCGCAATGCTGTCCATCAAGCAGCAACCATTTCCCGTCGTATTTCTTGGAATACTTGATGGTGTCCGTTCGCTGTTTCGCAGTCTTTTTGCGCTTTTCAATCTCGCAATCGACCTCGCACCGAAGACTGAGAAGCAAATCGTCGGTCAAGTCCGGTATAGTTTTGGTATCTTGGTTGTCACTAGAGTTCGTTTCCATTTGAACCTCAATAGCTATTGTCATTGCCGGTTTCGACCGTAGATCCGCCAAATACGAAGTCATACAAGGCTTCAGCGTCCTCGCCGACTATTCTAGCCACATAACTGCATTCATCGTTACTTCCCGGTGCCGACTGGTGGTCGATATAGCCTTCGCATATACGGTTTCCGAAATCGTGGTTTTCGTTCCAGCATACGTGGTCCAGACCAGGTTCGTACTCGAACCATTCGACAGTTACGCCGTGTCTTGCGAAACACTCGGATATCTCTTCCATCCGTTCTTTCAAGAACTCTTCCGATTGACATACGTATCCGAACGCGACCATGGCGTAGTCCATAAGTTCTTCCGGTGTACTGTAAACCTTCCCCGATTCCCAACCATACTCTCCTGTTCCCCTCACTTCGAGAGTGAGTCCGTCCTGGGTATCGGCAGCACTGCCGCCGATAGTAACCGTATGGCACGATGATGAGTTGGTTTCAAATACCGATAATCTTACTGTTTTCATATCAATTAAATATAGGAAAATTATATTGATTTGGCTATGTTCTGTAGAACCTGAGAGTGAATCGCTTTTCGAGAAGATCCGAAATGTCGTAACTATCTTCGCTATAATATCCTTCCTCGAACGAAAGGTGTTTGAAGTCGTCGAACAGCAAGTTATGGTTCACGCCGAACGGATACTTTGTTCGAATACATTTAGCTACTTTTTCGGGGTGCTGTTGACACAAGTCGGCGAATTCCCCACTCGCTAGATTGTGCCAATCGCCGTCGATTATCACCCTGACGCATCCAGCGCCGTCCGGAGCCCATATTATATTGTCGTCTCTGGAATCAGGATACCTGTATTTCGTTCCGGACACATCTGAATAGTAATACGACAATTCATCCGGAGCAGTCAGTCCTACCTGTTGATATGCTTGCTGCACACAATACAACAGTAGTTCAAAATTACTACGTCGTATGGCTTTTGCTGCTTCTTCATCGCGGCAGTCCCACGGAACTGAATTGTACGCCATAATACACAGGTAATCAAGTATGTCGCGCAAATTGTCAGTGCATGTACCTGGTTGTCCGCATTCCCAGTCTATTTGTGCTTCTATTTCCAACACGTTACGGCCGTCTACATTGACAAGCTCCGGAAACTCGTCAGCCGTTCTACGAGCTTCACTGACCGTAACGCAATGTTCGGAGCTGGAATTAGTTTCAAAAACAAATGGTCTAATTGTCTTCATAGTTATCTCCTAGCAAAATCCGTATTTTCCGAAAGCCACAACCTCGACACCGTTGACAAGGGCCATTTCTGACCAGAACTCCAATTCATCGTCGTTTTTGTAATCGTCGAAGGTGATATAGCTGTGGTTGTGCATCCACCACCACAGATTCTTGAGAGTCTCCGGTGTTAAATGTTCGCATCGCCCGAGTCCACTGTACACGGTATCCACGGGTTCATCTTCGCTGGCAAATCCACTGACTGTACCGGAATACGTGACAAAAAGGCTGAACTCGGAATAATCAACAACATGCAAGTCCTTGGCATCGTTATCGTCACGTAGTTCTGCGAAGATTTCCTGGACTGTATTGAATTCTTCGGATTCAACGTTGAATAACGTCTCGCCCAGCGTCCACTTGTGGAATGTTTCGGAATCAGTAAGGGTTACCGAATGTACCGAACTGGAGTTAGTCTCGAACACTTGCTGACGTATAGTACGCATACATTATCCTTGCGAAATAGAAACGGCTACAACTTCGGTATCGTGTACAAACTTTCTAAAGAAGGCTATTTCTAGCAACCCAGTGTAATGGGCTATGCTACTGTCTTCCAGCAGAGAATACAGCACGCTATCAAGAATGTCGTCCTCAAACGGTGTTTCGTTGCCGCATTCAATATCGTGTATAGCCTTTCTGAAGTCATCATTGTTCGGATATTCTTCACCAGGAATGTCTTCTGATTCCAGTGCGTCGGTGAACATCTCGTACACCTCGTCCCATGATAAGAGAACGTGTGAATCAAAGTCATACCAATACTCGTCAGAACGGAACTTTTCAAAGTCCTCGGCGGACATGATAGTGACTGCGTGGGTAGACGATGAATTCGTCTCAAAAACTGATTGTCTGATTGTTTTCATAGTAACCTCAATTATCCAGCGGTGATATCCAGCATATCTCCATATTCTCTGAGTTTCTTAGCAAGATTCCTTGCCAGCGCAAACAAGTAGTCCGCTGTTTGACCTTTGAACTTGTCCTCAAACTCGGCTTCCGTCATATCGGATACACAGACGTTTCCCAATGGTTATTACGGCGTACACGGAAATACATGCCGTCCAGATTCCGCTTTTCTTGGTAATTATCCATTTTTCTCTGCCTCGTAATTTATGCGTGCAAGTTCAATCTTTCCTTCCATCGCATCTTGAAATGTACTCTTCATCATTTCACCTTCAAGATTGTATCCAGCGATCTGAATGTGATAACTGAGTACACCGTCACGAATGGAATAGAAGTATGAGTTGTTAGTAACGACGGATTCTGGATCACTGTACTGATCTACTACTTGTAAAATGGCCTTTATTGCACTAATCTTGTACATTTCGCATCGTTCGTGCATCACTTCATATTCATCAAACGTCATCATGCTGCTACCATCCTTGTGTGGTGATCTTCAGCAAGTCGGCGATATTTTCCTTGCCGGTGAAATCGTACCGCTTGTCAAGAGCCGCCGTACTCATACGAGCCACTTTCATGTTCGGCACGTCTATGTACATGGTGCAGCAAGTGATGTTACCGTCCTTGTCGAACACGTCGGTGTCGCTTCCTTGGAACAACGTCTTGAAATCGCTGTCCGAAATGTTCAGCACGGTCTTCGGGTCCACCTGTTCCAGACCTAGACAGTCGAAGGATATGCATTTGCAGTCCTTCTTGAGCTGTGGAAGGTATGCGATAAGCCACTGGATATTCTTCTTGATCTCGTCCGACTGCTTTTCCAACAATGTGTGACCACGGCGCAAGTCCTTGTAACCCAGTACAAGTATCTTGCGACCTTTCACGAAATCAAGGTCCTTCTCGGAGAATATGCCAGCGATTACATGGATTACCACATTGTTACCCATCTCGTCTATAAGCTTCATGTCCTCCACGTTGGAGGAATCAGTAAGCGAGACGCCGATACCGTGCACCAGTTCTTCCTTGATCAGCTTCATGATTAGGTCGTGATATTTCTTCACGTGGCGCTGGTTAACCGTGATGTTTGCAATGACTCCTTGTTCCTTCAAAACACCGAGCATCCATTCCAATTCTGGATGAGCCAAGGCATTCCCGCCACCGACGGCTGCCTCGGTACCAGCGTGCAATGAACGGAATACAGGTTCCATTGCATGGAGGTCACCATGCTTTCCACTGGGGGAACTATTCTCGTGACAGTATGCACATATACCGCCGTCCGGCCTACCGAATACGGGATCACAATAGTCGGTGATCTTGATATCGAAGTTCTCCGGGAAGTCGTAGGTGAAGTGGTCCTGGTCGTCCTCGACCCACCGTCTGGTTCCCTCGTGGAAATCTTCCCAGTGGCCGGTCGACTTTACCTTGGTACCGTCCTCGAATATGGTTACCGAATGGTTACCGTTGATGTAGTTGCCGAGAATTCTCGGCGAAATATGCAGTGTCTTTCTAGTTTCTCTTGTCATGGTAGGCAAAATATAGCAAATTATATGAATAACGGCAATCGACCGTGGCCACTAGCCGCCAAGCGGCCAGTCGACTAGGCACATTCCGTTGTTTTTCTTCACATAGTCGATAACCATGCGCTGCATGTGCTTGAGGTCCTTCTTGCTGCACTCGTCCGTGTTCTGTATGATGACCGCGTTCGGATTCAGAATGAAGCTGGCCATTTCGTAGAAATTTAGCCAACCACAACGAGACTGCTCTTTCAGGATCTTATCGACATCGGCACCCGGCTTGGCAATTTCGTCAATAGTTTTGAACAGTACGGACATCAGTATCGCCGTCAGTACACTGTGGCCGTAGCATCCGTTTGACGCGTATTCCGTCGACTTGATTGAGGCTCCATGCTTGGTGCACGAAATCGATACGTTCTTGATGGTAAGGTTGATCTTCCAAATCCGTTTCATTTCCCTCTTCATGAACGAAATGAACTTGCGGTATGCGGAAATCACCTTCCTGTTAAGTTCAACTTCATCGTCGGTGATGTCCACGTACTTATGTAGTTCGGATGACCATTCCCCGTGTACCAGCTTGGACTGCCAGTGATCCGTGATAAGATGTAGACAATAGCTGGCCTTCTCGCTCGCGGTACTCCTTTCTATGAGAGTCCGTTCGCTGAAATCCATGTTTGCATCCATGCATACGTCAACCGGTTTCTCCGAGAAAAAGGAAGCCTTCGGTATGACTATTGCGTGCATCGAGGATGAATTAGTTTCGAATACTGATGTTCTGATAGTTTTCATGGTAATCTTCTACTTGTCTGATTCGTTGCTCGGTTGAATACGTGACGCTTTCAAGTCTTCAAGCCACTTGAGCTTGTCTACCGGTTCCATCTTTTGATCGGTGATTGCAAACTGCACCATCTCTTTGATGTCGCTAATCTTATGGACAAGCTTGTCGCAGTCACAGCAGAATTTTTCCGCTTCGGCAATGGAAACCGCGTCGTCGACCTTGAAATCCCTTAGTTTCAGCCAGTACTCGCTAACTTGTGCGATGTACCGCAAGAACTCGCGGTAGTGCGTATCGGTAGTGTGCGTTTCCAGCAAGTACTTGCCGTGCCCAGTAATTATTGCTTCTGTATTCATCAATCCCCCTTCATGTCCGCCATGAACTGTTTCTTGAATACGTCCTTGCTTTCGGTTTCAACACGGTCACGTTCCAGCCATCCGTCCTCGGTTTCCTTGTAATAGACCTTGAGATTCTCGCCCGTAGAAAACCTGGTGTAACCGAATGGCCTGGTCTTGACGTTCTTCATCGACTCAAGCGTGTCTTCCTCGTCTGTACGTATGCCGTTCTTCAATGACTTACGTGCACATTCCTCACACAAGTTCGTAATCCATCCGCCGGTAGTCCAGATAACGCGGCGACCTTCCTCGTCGCGAGGTTCCTTGCCGCAGTCGGCACATATCCAACTGGAGAGAGAACACGCCTTCTCGTTCAGAGAATCGTCACCGGTGGAGCATGACGTATATATACGCATCTCGCCGAACTTTTCCTTGATTTCGAGGAAACGGAACTTTGCCTTGGTCTCGTCGTCCCACGAGTCATACAGAGCAAACAGCCTCGGCAGATACCGGTTCTTCCATAGGTCTTCCCAGCCGTGACCGTCCCAGACCTTATAGTTGTTGTTGGCGACGTTGTCGGCGTCGTTGTCATACAGAGGGCCCTCGTCACCGTACATCTTGTGATACTTGAGGAACGGGTACTTCTTGAGAAGTTCCAGCATGTCCTTGTCCGAAATTGGATATTTCGGTGTGAACGGTTTAATATCCATTGAGTACCTCACTGAATACGTAGTTCGGCCTGTTGAGCGACAGACAGAGAGTCGAGTCGCAAAGCCGGTAGTTGAATCCCCTTTCCCTAAACATCAAGATCAGAATGTAGAAAAAGTCTATGTCCGGAATCTTGCACTTGTGCTTGGTGCAGAATTCCTCGGTTTTGTTGTGCCACCAGTTCCACTCGATGACGCACTTGTTCTTGTTGAACACAGCGGTCCAAGGCTTGGGCTTATGTGCACCGAACTGGTCAAAGAACGGATCGTGTTCAGCTGCAGATATCTCCACCAAGAACGTTTGCGACAAGACTATGTCGTAGAGGAACTGCTTGACCTCGTCAATGCGTTCCTGCGTGAACTCGGTACGCTTGTCCTCACTGGCCTTCTGGTTGGCCGGCATGTAGAAGAAATCTGATATCATGGGCATAAATATAGCAAAATCATCGCCTTCTGCCAAAAAACTGATAAACTACAGCAGAATAACCACGGAAAACGGCGAAATTATGCTGAAATCGAAGAAAAATCAGTTCAAATCCTTCATTGAATCCATCTGCGTGAAGTTCGGGTGCCATGAGGCAGCCGAACCTATCGAGCACGGATTCGACGCTCTGGTAGAGTCTCGCAACGACGAATCCGAACCACCTTCAGAGGACGAACTGAGTGCTGCAAAGCTTGTATGGCAAGCATACGACTTCGACTACGCACGTTCTTACGGTCCGGAAGCAGCATATACCGAGGCGAAGAAGTTCGCAGTGAACCATGGCGTTGATCCAATGGATATTCCATTCAACTACAATGCATACGAGGAACGTTTCGGTGTGGATATCGAAGAACCGGAAGAAAAACAGCCATGGTTCAACGCTGTGACAGAGGAACCAGTATGTACTGGTGCCGAGAATGGAGAACCAACCTTTGAAAGCAGCAACTGGAACAAAAAGCAGTTCTGGATTCGCAAGATCTACAAGAATACGGAACCGCTGATCCGAGGCCTCCACCGTGACGACAACTGGTCCAGCGTGTACAAGGTATTCGACTTCTGGAAAGACCATTTACCTGAATTGGACTTCAACATCTCCGTCCCCGACGGCGGATATTCTGGACAGTCCGAGAACGGCATGCCCTCCAGGAAGTCGTACCAGATTACAGTGACTACACCGGAAGGACTTACCATTGTCGGTCAGTTGCATTGCGACGCGGCCGGTACAATCGAAGATCCCTTTTCCGCATACGACATGACACTCATACTCAACTAGCCATGACCGACCAAGAAAGAAAATATGCCAACTTTATGCAGGCCATATGCGAAGCATACGGTTGCAAGCCTATGGCCAGGTTTCTCATAGAAGGTTTCCGTATGCTTTGCGAATCCGAAGGAAACCTGGTACTGTACCGTGCGCACGATTCCGCCTACGACACTCTCAGTGCCAATCCGTGGTGCTGGTGCTCGGACAGCAAGGAATATGCCAATAGCTATTGCAAAGGCAACACGGGCAAGAAGTATGTGGTAGACCAGTTTGTTGTACCTTGGGCTCGCATCAAGATGGCCAGTACAGAAGATATTGCGGAATCAATGAAGAAGCATTCTCTAGATACTTTTGGTGAAACATCGGTAAGCGAGGACGGATTGACCGATTCAGACTTATGGCAGTTCGGATTTGGTGAGAATGACTGGGAAATCCGCAAGGCTCTGATGGACGACGGATTCAATTGCTTCCGTTTCCCAGAGGACGGATCGATGCAGTACTGCGTACTGGATATACCGCTGCTTGGATACAATAAGCCGAAAAACTGATAAACTAGGTTCACACTACTAGTAGAGATTTTTATGGACGACAAGAAACAATTCATCACCTTCATCGAGAGCGTCTGCACAAAGTACGGCGCTACTGGTGCCATCAAGCCTCTGGTTGACGGTTTCAACGCACTGACGGAATCTGTCCTTCTTTCGGAAGACGACGTTGACGAGTATGTCGACAACGGCATGTTCGATGCAGATTCCATGAAGCAGGGCATGTCGATGGATGCACCGGACATGGAAGTATTGCAAGCCCTGAAGAAAACCTTCGACGAGATTCATTCGACCGAACCGGACGTGGAAAAAGCCTATCAGGACGCTCGCAACTACGTGCTCTCGTCCGATTGGCGAGAAGAAAACGCCAACGAGAAGAAGGATACTACATATCCAGGAAGCATTCCCGCCACGGCATACGACTACAACATCGATTTCGGTGTTTCCATCGAGGACGACGAGAGCGCACAGCCTTGGAACGCATAAAATATACCAATTTAACGAAAATGGCGGCCACCCGGCCGCCTTTTCTATTCAACGTAGTCGGTCCTTCCTACAGGCGCGTTCTTGATGAGTTCGTGCATCTTCAGCCGTTCCTTCATTCCGGACGGATATTCATTATGCAGTACAATGTAGCATTCTTCAACGCCGTTCTTTTTCTGCGTATGGTACACCATACGGCATATATTGAACGAATTGTCTGGAAGTCCTATGTGCTTGTCCAGTTCGAGAAGTGAATGCAGCCACTCTGTGAAGTCAGTCTTTCCTACACCCTTGCCAGTCTTGTCGGTGAAATGCGTACTGTTCCTCCATACAAGGTCATCGCTGTCCTTGAACCAGTACGTGCTGTCGTCGAGACGCCTGGCGTACTCATCGGGTATCGACTCGAACGATATGTAGGCGTGATCGTACATGCCAGGGTGTCCCGCACAGCAGTACTTCGTCGAGCATCCCGGTATGCTGTTGAACCTCATGACCAGGTCGGCAATGGCACCGTCCACCGGTTCAAATCCGTTCTTACTGAGTATATCTAGTTCTATTGCGTTGTTGGGTGTATGGCTGACGTAACACCGTTCGCTGAAATTCACAAAGGTCATCGTAGACTGGTTCAGCATGTAGTTGAAATTTGGATAATCTTTTTCTATGGGCCGTTTGACTATGAACATGCCAGAAATATAGCAAATTCATTGCCAACGCGGCAAAAAAAAGATAAACTATGGTCGTTATGACGTCCAATTTTCATATCTACTTGTACAACTTACCGGTATCCCCGCTCACGGAAGCCGTAAGGGCTCTGTACGAGGCATCGGAAGGCGACGCCAGGAAATACATGAAGAAAGCCCTGGTCGACGCCGGACTGGAAAACGAGATGATATCGGATTACGGCGAGCACTGGTCCGAAGAAGTGTTCAAGAAACTGCGAGGGGACTTCGTCCACCACGGATGCGACGTGTATTTCGTCCCGGGAATAGCCCGTATCGCCTACGGCGAACTCGACTATGACAGCGACGACGAGGACACCAGGAAGATTACGCAGCTGAGAAACCTGGTGAAGTTCATCACAAACGCCCACAAGGGACAGTTCACCCGCAACCTGGAACGGATCGACGTAGTTCAGGAAGGTCCGAAGAAGGGGATGAGGATCAAGTCCAAGCCGATGAGCTTCGCCGAACTGGACGACATGTTCTCCAGCGAGCAGAAGAAAGTGACCGACAATGCGAGGAAAAGCCTGTCAAGTGAAATGTCGGAATCGGAAGGTAACGGCTACCGCATACTGGAACTGAAGAGTTTCCCCGAGGCAAACTCGCTGCTGAAATACACTGTGACAGACGACCCGTCCACCGCGTGGTGCTACCTGGAATCGGAATACGCTTTCGATTCGTACGCAGAAAACGGAAATCGCCTATACGTCGCCCTTGCGCCGGGTTTCGAGAAGCTGAAGCCGGGAGACCCCGGATACGGTCGTTCCATGATAGGTTTCGACATGAGTCCGGTCGACGAGGACGGCAAGTCCACAATGGAGGTGTGTAACAACCGGTATAACCACGGAAAGAACCTCGAGAACGAGGAAGACGCCGGTACAGGAGATACCGCCTACGACGAGATACAGCTGTCAAGGATACTGGGTTTCCCAGTATGGGAAAAGTGTCCTGGCTATACACCTGAAGAACTGCTCAAGCAAGGCAAAGTCAACGTGGATGTATTGAAAACACTCGTCCCGGACGTCGACACGTTCAAGGAACTGTACATGTACCATGCAAAGGCTGACAAGTTCTATGACGATTACGGAATTAAGGTTATGGTCGGCCCGACCAGCATGCCGGGGCACACGCTGTGGTTCGTGAAACTGGGTTTTTCGTGTTACGCAATGAGAACTCCGGACGACAAGCTGGTATGGTTCACGGAGTATACGAACTGCTACGAGAACACATTCATGATTCTCGTACCTCGCAAGGGATGGCTGCTGGTAGATTACGGCGGCAACGTACTTAGCGACATATACGTGGAACGGTTCGACGAGGGAGATGGATTTCCGATGATCATTGAACGTACCAGTGACGACAACCTATTTGAATTTAACTACATGCTGGCCGACGGGTCACTGCTGTCTGACGAATGGTTTGCCAAGGCGAGATCGTTCGGACGATTTGGAAACATGGCATTGGTAGCCAAGTATCGCGAAGACGACAATGTACTCGCTTACAACATAATCGACCGAAAGGGTAATTACCTATTTGACGAATGGTCAAGTTTAATACGGCGCGAGGTAACCAAGTACCGTACACTGTACATAATATCCACGCACAAAGGCGTGATGATATATGAAGATTACGCCGGCAACATCGTGCCATACGTCGACCAGTACTTTGACTCGGTTGACATCTTCCGCGAATCCAGCGACATGGTATTGGTCAAGAAGGACGGTCTGTATTCCGTAGTATACCTGGGCAAGGACCGCCACGACTTGCGTCTGTGGCCGAACAGTTACTCGTTCATAGGAACACAAACGTACTATGTAGGAAACCTTGAGTACTTCATCGTCCAGAGGCCGGACGACGGTAAATTCAACTTCGTTCGTCTGGATACCGGCAAACCGTATTCGGATATATGGTTCGACGAGCTCCACTACATAGGTAGAGGCTTCTTCTACGTAAAGCTGGACAGCAAGTTGACTGTGCTCAACCTGTTCGACGGACTGGCCAAGGCGTGGTTTGACATCGATGGTAGCAATCCGCACCTTTCCGATACCGGAATGTGGGTTCTTGGCTTGGTTAAGGACGGCGTGAAGTACAAGGTAGGCATCAACGACTTCCCGGAAAGCGGTTCTATCGTAAAGGACGACAGCGAATGAATCCGGAACTGATCATTTCTATGACATCGTGGAAACGACGCATAAGCGACGTCGGCATGGTTATCTACAGTTTCCTGAAACTGGAACCGGTCTGCGACTTCAAGGTGGTACTGGTGCTGTCGTCGGACGAGTTTCCCGATAAGGAAAAGGAACTCCCTAAAGACTTGTTGCTATTGAAGAAGCATCCACGTTTTGAATTACTCTGGTCGGCCAAAAATACTAAAGCATATAAAAAGTACTTTCCGACCTATAGGAAGTATCCAGACGTGCCCATAGTCACGGTTGATGACGATGCTCCGGCGAAGCCGAACTTCCTGTCAACCTTGTGGCATTTGCACTTAAAGGACCCAAAACGGGTCATTTACGGTTACAACGGTACCCCACAGAACAGAGAAGGTATAGACTACGTCCGTTACGGTGTAGGTCTGTTCCCGCCCAAGTCACTTTTCCAGTTGGACGAGCAGTTCGGTATCGACATATTCGGAGACATGGACGACGAGTTCTTCCGTCTTCTCCACGTACTGGCTGGGTCTAAGTACTTCGCTATAAATGCCTATGACGTGCTACATATCCAAGCAATAAACCAGGAATCCGCACTCGGTGTCCAGATAGGACTACAGTGGAAGTTCATTCCCAGCATCTGGAATGACTTGTTCAAGCGTATGCCAAAGCTTCACAAGCTGTGGACAGAGAACGTAAGCAAGTCGAATGACTGACAGCTACCGTACAATCGGGTATCCGCGCTTTTCAAGTACGGCACCGATTACTTCCTTTAATTCCATCACTGTACCGATATCGTAATGACGGTTTGCAAGCAGGTCTCCGAGTTCATCCGGTATGTCCTTGAATGAGCATTCGTAGTCGTCCAATTCGTTTTGCAGGTCGTCAACTTCTTCGGCCTTTGAGTCATAATCAGACTGCAAATCGGAATGCTTGTCCACGATATCAATGAGTTTTTTGGAAATATCGGCAACATCGTCACTGGAAAGGACAAATACGTCGTTGTCCACCTTGTCAGGGTCGCCGATACCAATGATATCGCGTATCTCATCAACCAAATCTTCGACTTCGTTCCACATAAGGCCGTCCTTATACTACATATACTCGCTGTCTTGCCGGAATCCACTTCACGAAACCGTTGTCCACCTTGGCAAGCTTCGACATGCTGTCATGGCCATTCTTTGCGACGAACGGTTTGCCAGCAATCTCGTATACCCACTTTGAGCAAGGCATAAGTTTAATCAGTGTTCCTGGTTCGAGATTGGATACTATCTCGGTTCGGTTCTCTGGCATACATCATTCCTCGTCGTCATCGTCGCGACGTTTCTTTTTCTTGTTTTCCTTCACCGCGTCCATTGTGTATGTATGGATCATGGTGGTTACGTCCTTGACGATAGACATTCCACTGTCACCAAGTTCCTTGGCCACTTCGGTTTGCGAGAACTTGTTTATAGTTTCCACGCCAGCCACCATGTACACTGTCTTCCTATCCGGCATCATCGCCGCAGCAAATGCTAGTACTAGCGTTGCGACAAAACAGATGATAGGCCATTTCTTGCTGGTACCTTTGGGGAGATCATTGTACGTAAATCCGCCGCACATATAGATGATGTAGAAGAAAGCAACCAATAAAAATAGTCCAGATAGCAGTCCGAATACTAGACGCATTCCATCGGATACTGAAGCTAGGATAAGTAACCAGGATAAAGTAGTCATTTGTATGTTCCTTTTTGATATATGTTGGAAATATAGCAATTAAGTAATTATAATGCAAGTTCAGTGGTTGTCTTGCTGTTTTGCCAAGCATCCTTTTGTGCTCGGATGAATCTGATGACGTCGTCCTTGCCGGTATTTGGTTTCACCAGTAGTTTTTCGCGTTCGTTTGGATTTTCTATTGTTCTAGGCTTGTCCAGCCAAGCGATATCGTCGAGGCCGAACGAAAAGAATACCATCAGTCCGGGAATCACCGAGTTGTCGGATTTATCCAGCACGACGTAGGCGTGGGGATTCGGCGAAGTCGTTAGAATTGGCGTTCCTAGTATATAATGAATCAATTCAAAAGTTGTGCCAGTCAGCATACTGGAAAGGCGGTTTCTATTGGTTTCGATATTGGCGAGTTTTTCTTCCATCGTCATCATTGATTTACCTCGTGTTTCCGTTAGGGGAAATTCCTATTATGCTATCAGCAAATAGCTTAGGAAACGGTCTGCGCACTTTCGGTAATTGAATAGGTGTCGAACCAAAATCCGGCATATTTTTTATTTCAGTCGTTCTGGCTTCCGAAAGCTCTGTAGACAGTCTGCCGTACACTTCATACGCTTCATCTGTTCTCCTGAATATTACCTTGTCGCCACAAATAGTATACTCACCAAATGCTGGTAACGATGGATCGGCACCGTCTACGGTTTCGCAAATATACACTGGTACGTCTACATAGCCGCCCCACTGACCGAACGCCTCTCTAGAAAGATACTTCACTGTCGACGTATCATTGCCCGGACCACGAATACTTCCGATCGATTCAATCCTTGCCTTGATACCATCAAGCTTGAGCGGATGGAGCTCCCATCGATAGCTGTGAAGAAAGTCGTGGATTCTATAGAATGCACCCGGCACTTCGGCCCCATGTGCATCGATCAGATAGATTTGTTTGTCACCGTATCGGCGGAAAATATCACGAAGTTCGCCACAAGTTATCTTGTGGTAAGCTCGTTTCAATCTTCTGATATCATTTCTAATTTCATTTGCTGAACGCATTATTCACCTCATTTGCTTGTGTCACGTTTTTGCCGTGTTCGAACGGCTCGATAGTCAATGCCTGTTAAACTGCTAAGCTCGTCTTCCAGCTCTTCGATTCTTGCTTGGCACAGACTGTCTGCAACGGGCTTTCTTTTTAAGGCCTTTCCATAGGACTTCAGCCATACCGTATTGTACCATTTGTAGCATTCTAGTAACTCTTTATCCATGTGAGCATATTCCATGTGCAGTTCCGTCTGAAAATCATAATCTATGATTGGTAGAAGCGAATCCAGCCACTTTGCCGAGTTCGCGAGGTCGGCACTAGGTTTCGCCGCCTTATGAAGAAATCCGAAAACACGGTTGAGGGAATATTCCATCTGTTCTCGATAGCGAACATTGAAAAGCAACTCGTATTTGCCGTTTCCTTTCACGGGGGTAGACCGCACAAGGTCATGTATAATCGTGGTATATACCGTAGGACAAAAGGAATCCAACGTATTGTAACTGTTCCCGGATTTCTCGCGGAGCCAACCCGTATACTCATTGTTCGGACATCTTATCTCGATAGCATTTCTATCTGCACAATATTTTTGGTTGGAGAAAATTTTATCCCATCTACTCATATTAACCTCTCGGTAAAATATTGACTTGCCCGCTCCATGTCCAGATCGAATGACCGTCCGGGAAACGTCCCCTCGTAGTACGCCTTTGCCCCGGCGTATCCACCGGTCATTGCTACATAGGAAATTCCTACCCCAGTGAACAGTTCAAATTTCCTTGTTTCGATAACACCCAGTTCAATCATAAGCTCTTGCAAATTAGAACAAACAAGACAAAACAGATAAATACAGTAAAGGCCCCAATCGGAGTATCGGCCCATCCAACTGGACGCTGTAACCGGTAGTCCCGCTTGGCATCTTCCATGGTTGGAAACGAGCGCCCGTTGCTGAGCAAATGGTACCATCGGCCATTGCGCTCCCAGTACATCTCCCTAGGTCCTTCGCCATAATACCTAGCCATTTCGCCTCCATGGAATAGGATTTAAAATGTCGCCTTTCCAGCCACCCTCGAACCTGGATTTCAGACACAATTCGATACCGTGCTCGTGTTCTTCCTCAGTCATGCAACCGGGTTTCCCAACAAACATGGATGTCTGCAAATGGTTAAGACGGAATATTTCTTCCCCATTGTATAAAAAAACCGTGTAGTCGCCGTCTATTTTCTTTTCGCATTGTTCTGTGTACAACATTCTTCTTTTCCTTTCCTCAACAAGGGACAACGCTTAGGCCGGCCGTATTCGAGACTGTCTGGACCGATATGCTGCTGTTGATAGCGGTTCTTGTTATGTGACGTCTTTACGACCTCGTAACTGGCCGTATCTATATTGAAGTTACCAAAGCTGCAGTATCTTCTCCAGTTATGCGGCGTTCCCTCGAGTTCAACTTCGACAAAATATTCGCAATCTTCACAACCATGCATAGTTACTTGTCCTTCACTAGACGCACCGAGAAGCCGTAGTACTGATAGTTGACGCCCTCGTACACACTTGTTCCAATGTCAATGCGACGGTACCAAGCGTAGCTTCCATTAGGCTCAGACGTCCGGAAGATTGTGTAAGAACCAACACCGCTGAACCCATAGTACCAGTAGCCAGCAGGGACAGCAGAAAATCCGTACTTGTCGGTTCCGTACCACGATTTATCCCTTAAATTAGCCGCATCGTTCCCTGTAGATTTGACCAGTTCATTCCATTCTTGGCTTGACGGCAAGTGCCAACCGGGAATCTTGCCAGCAATTCTCATTGCTGCTTCCCAAGTATAATACCATTCCCCATTGTCTTTGTTCCAGTGGATGCCATCGCCGCCATCATGGACAAACAGGTTCTCCGACATCCATACCTGATTGCCGATTTTCACATAATTGTTTTCAAGATACGTCGGCATATCTACTACACGCATTTGGTAATCAAGCAACTCGTCTGGACTTGGACCCGGCAAAGGTAAGTCAATCCCCATATAGTCCACGGTAGGTTCGTGCCATTCTGTGTCTTCCCACTTTCGGACTTTATAGTGATTTGAAATGGGTACATCATCTGCACCAACCATATAGGAATATTCACATCTAGCAAGCTCATCAGAACCGTGTTGCCCCTTTCCTTCAGCACACCACTTTGCAAGCTCCCTATTGGTTGCTCGTCTCGGCTTGGGTTCTTCCGGAATCTCGGCACAATACTCCCACTGATCGTTTGATGTTATCGCAACATAATGTGTTCCAATTTTAACAACCGCATATACCGTTTCTTTATACGGTTCGTGATTCATTTCAACCATGCTGCCATTCCACACTAGCATCTCCTTCGGCGGGGCAATGATTTGCGGTGTAGTGATTTCTTTCAGTTCCATTCCTTTGTATTTCATAGTCGGTTTCCGTTGGATTATTTGTTGCATGTCCCGTACATACGGTAGATGTCCAGCAGGGACTGGTTGTCGATTCCTTCGAGTACATCCACTTCGATGCCGAGCTTGCGGATGTCGCGGATGGTGTAGGCAAGATCCTTCATGAGTTTCCGACACTTCATCATTTCCTGGATTTCGACGGACTGGGTGACGGTCTCGGTTTCGCCCGGAACATCGCCTTCGACCTCGACTTCCACCGTAGGGTCAATGGCGCCATTTGCGAGCTGCATCATCCGTTCAGTGGTCATCATCTTGAAGTTGTTGATGATGAAGGCGCACTGGCTGCGCAGTCCTTCCGGAATGTTGCGTGTCGCAATCACCATCAACTGCTTGCACTGTTCATAGGAATATGTGTGGAACAGGTAGAAGTTGTGGTGTCCGAGTTCCTCCGCGAGTTGGGCATCATCCACTTCAGCCATGGTGTCGATGATGTACAGGTACTTGTTGGGTGCGGACAGTTCTTTTGCTTTCTTGATTACGTCTGACATGGGTTGCTGCCTTATAAGTTCATAATAGTTGACAATACAGACTCTAAGCATCCCGGTTCAATGGTGATAATTTTTTTCCCATCTACTTCGGGACCTACGTTTATACCATTTGTATCTAAGGGCAGCTTCCTAGCATTCACCAAATAACTGGTCAAATCCCAGATGAACGATGCTAACTGCAATTCTAGATAGCCACCCATTGGATCATCTTGACCTTCAAAAGCAGCTGGCATCATTCCATCACCAAATAGGTTATCCATTTCTATATCATAATGACATTCGATAATTTCACCGCCATCCGGCATTTTGTAATGTCGGTAACAATCGCTATACCCAAGTTCGACAGCCTTATCTAACAGATTTTTGAATCTTTTGCTAAATGTATATTTGTCTGGTATCATCGTATTAGCCCTTTTATAGTGAACTACCCACAGCCTAAAGTTGGTGAGCAGAATAAGGCGCCAGCAGAAGTCGACCTGTGGTGTAGTCGATTATGTCCCGAGGTGACGAATTCGCGCATAAGTGGGCTTCCCGGTACTCCGGCTGACTCTTTATCTCGTCTATAACGTCTTGGCAACGCTTACGACGATTCCTTTCCGGCTCGATAACGTTGTGTAACTCGTCCTTCCATCTGTCCGGTGTCGGAGCGGTAACCTCAGGGAAATTGTAATCTACTGCACCGTTCTGGCTAAACCTAGTGATAAGGTTGGAACGAAGCTCTTTTGCCTCGGTCGGGTCGAGCTCTTTCGAGCATTCCTCAATGAAACCATCCAGTAGCTCAGGAGTGATCATGTATCCATCAATAGTCCAGTCGTCTTCCGATGTGTGGGATACGATGATGGAGTTGACTGTTTGCTCGATAGATTGTACCCTATCGGCCAATTTCTTTAGATTGCCTAACGAAGTCGTTGCCGACATTATATCACGGACAAGTAGGTCGGCAATGTTATTCAGTGGGCCGTAGCTACAACCAATGTCAATTGTTATACTACATTTGGCGTAGCATGTCATCGACATAGAGGCATAGTCGTATCTAGAAGTATCGAACTTGAACTTGTGGCCCCTAAGCCATTCGTCCACATGTTGGTTGTGCTCCGTAAGAGTGCATACTACATTTTCCCCGGTTTCGCTTATCAAGATATCGAGGTCGGGTGCAGTTACACGGTTCGATACAAGCTGCTTCAACCTCGTGGTTATCGCCTTGTTAAGGTTGTACTCTGTCGGCTCGTACGTCGTTCCGTCGAGTACGAACGAGCCGCCGAATTTTCGGATGTCGTACATCGACATTCCGTCAAAACAACCGATGTCGGCTACTGGAGCAGAGAAAAGATATTTGATTTTGTTGAGTATTTGCATGCTTGAAATATAGCAAATCTGCCACTAGATGGCTATTTGCACATGAATTTTCGACGCTACATGCCGTTTTCCGACGGAAATCCGCCTCACCGTTTCGATGTCAGTGTCGGAAAGTCCGTCAAACATGCCGATTCGGCCAGTCTGCACGTAGTTTCTGAACTTTTCAAAACTATTGTACATACAGTCAACAACATATTCCCGGCTATCGCCAAAGAACTTGTACATACTGGCTTTCGGGATGACTATGCGACACTTTGATTGATTCCATTCAATCATTTCGGTTTCCTCCTATGTGTACGACGCCATTCATTGGATTCGTGCGCAAAGTTCCTCACAATTATTGCGAAGTTTTGCTTGTTGTAGTAGAACTGCCAACGTCCCCATAGTCCAATCCAGTCGAACACGGTGACGAAAAAGATTAGCCATACGTGCTCCTTGAAAAAGTCACCTACTGCCAAGGCTGCCAAGGCCCCGATTACGGCGCCGATGTTGCCCATCAGCCGCTCGGCGTTGGAATGGTTTTGGTAATCGATCTGGTTCTTGTACAGGCTTTGCTCGAACACGTCCCCTATGCTCGGTATTATCATTTCGGTTATGAACCGCACTATCCTCAGTAGCAGGTCATGAACGAAGAATAGCCGGCATACGCCTTCCCAGTCCACGGTAGGGTCATATTTTCCTATTATGTAAGCCAGAAAAAATGACAATTCCACCACGGTAAAGAACAATGTTTCGGAAACATCTATTGCCTTAAAATGGCAGAACACCCAGCGTTTCTTGTTGACGTCGCTAGCTATGTAGGCACTTACCAGGCCAATAAGGCAGCTGACTATGAGCTGGATAGAGTACACTCGGCTGCCTAGCCCTATGTCCAGCATAAGGAATGTCGGCATGAGCATACCGTATACCACGCAGTTGAGCATCAGCGTGGTCAGATAGACCGTTTGCTGCTTGCTCATGAAAAGCGCGTGTATTCTGCTGCGGTCAATCACAGTCAACTCTTATCCAAGGCAGACTATGTTCTCAATCGTATAAATGGGAGAACCCGGAATCTTGCTTAGCAGGTCGTAGTACAGGTCCTTACCGGTAAGTGACGAGTACAGGATTCCGGTAGAATGCGAAAACTTCCCGAAGTAGTCTCCTGTGTAGTAATAATGAACCAGGTATGCCTTTTCTGCGTCTCCCGTACAGACAAGGTCCATATGGCGCATGCGTGACGGCTTCCCGGCATCCTCCCAGCGCTTCCTGGCTTCGGCATCTGATACGCCATCTTCCTTGAACTGCACCCACGAGTCGTCCTGCACCAGCTCGTTCAGACCTCGAACCGTACCATTGCTGTCACCCTGGAACACCTGGAGGACGGCAACCACGTCACCGAACTCGTCTATGCGAATCGGTATGCCGCCGTGCAGTGCACAAAATGCGCCGTTGCACCCGGCGTCAACCTCTATGTTCCCGTAGGTCTTGCGGAGTCTCCTGAGTCCGTCCATCAGCTCGTCTATAGTCATTCGCTTTCCTTAGCTTAAACAACATATCCATTTCATCAATCCGGAAGTACAGCTAGCCATCAAACCATACAGCGCAAGCCTTAACATAAGTCGTCGACCCGTCCTGCACCTCGGTAACCGATGATCTGTCCCAATCATGGTCGCCGACTTCTGTGAAATCGTTGGATAATTCTTTCATCTCACGATAAGTGCATCCCTTGTTGTAGTCGGTCAGTTTCCAGCGCAGGTTATCGATTAATTCGCCATTGCTTACGGCAAGCCGAATGAAGGTAACAACGAATTCGAGAGGCAGAGAACCTATGCCATCCGGATCATTCTTGCGCAGATATTCCGCGTATTCCTTGGCAGTGACGATGTTGTCCCTCTTGCCATACGGGCCGTCTTGTGACAATGGATTAAACTGAAGCCAAATCAGGTCCGGGTCGCCAGCAACGAACCGGTCCCACTTTTCCTTCGGCGTATAGGTCAACGCGTGTGTTGAAGACGAATTAGTTTCGAAAACTGATTGTCTTACTGTTCTCATAATTCGGTTCCCTTTGAGTTGTATACCAGATTTTTCTTTTTCCGCTATACCACAAATATAGCAAATTGCAATATGGACAGCAACAGGCTAAATATCCGTTTTGTATGGTGCGAAGCTGATGCTGCACTGGACCGGCTTGTCATACGTGTTCTGCAAGAGAATGGCATTGAGTCCGTCATGGATGATGTAATCTCGCTCATCTTTAATGATCCAATTTCCGGGATAAAATAGGCCGAGTTGTTCCGGACTTCCCCAACATGCAAGAATGTCTCCATCGAGCTTGGCCCTTACCGTGTCACCGTCAGAAAAATTAGTTTGGATAGCCAATGATGACTTGGGGAATAGTTTTAACTGGGTCGGTTCTGGCAAGACCGGAATCTGGTCCTCTCTGAAAATCGGATCAAAGTCATCCAAGTCGAAATACGCCTGGTTGTCCATGAACATTGGTCCCTCACCGTTGAAAATAGGTGTCATGTATTCGCCAAAGATGTTCATGAAATTCCATAACGATAACTCTAGTAGCTGGATGACCTTGTTGTGGATATTCACGCTTTTAAGGTTATCCTTGTATACCTTAATGCGCTGTTCCAGGTTGACCTCATCGTTCCATTGTGCGTGGTATTTCTTAAGGATTTCCCAAGTCTTCGCGTTGGGCTTAATGTAGACGGACTGATTTACATTGATAGATGCAAGCATAAGTTCTCCTAGATTATACTGTTAATAAATGTTGCGCCATTTTAGATTTTCCAAGTTAGTAGTACGTGCTAAATACTAATCAATCATGGCACATTCGACTATTTCCGGAACGGTCCTTTCGTAAGCGTAAAGCATACCAGTGCCAGAAAGTTCAAGTTCCTCGAAAATGTACTCGGAGTCTCTGTACGCGAAACAACAGTCCCGTCCGAACGTAATTTCCAGTATGAACTTTTTGCGACCATCGGGTATCTGTCTGACTCTAACAGCCTTGCCCAAATTAATCGACGCTATGTCTTTCTTGTTTTTCTTCCTAGTTATACGCAGTTTCATTATGTTTTCCTTTCAGATTTTCGATTACACTCAGTTTACGTCAGTGATTCTGGCGAACGTCCATCCTAGAATGCGTTCATCATCTTCGTGCAAGTACTCAGGCAGTTGCTCGAAATCACCAGAATTGGTGAAATGGCTGTTGTTGTACAGGTAGAACCAGCCCCGGTTGGACTCGAAGCAAGCCTCGTGCACCGTGTTTCCGATAAGCAGGAGTACGGGTTCTTGGTTCCAGTAGCGGTCGTCTGACATTGGATTGAATTCGATTGCCATTATCGTAGATCCTAGTGCAATTATATACAAAAAAAAAAGATCCGCTGCTGATGAGGCTAAGCGTAGCGAGATACGCTTTAGCGTTCATTTTCCATATATTCTTTAGTCGGTATATGCCATTCTGTATCGGTCCACTTACGAATGCGAATCTCCTCCTTAATCCGGAATCGCTGTTTCATAATACCTCGCTGGTTCAAATATAGCAAAAAATTCCGCCAGGATGGACTAGCAGTCGGATAGCTTGAAGTTGATTATACTGGAGATACCGCCATGCTTCCGCTGCCTCCGGTCGATTTCCCTCTCGGATAGCTGGACTGACAGATTGAACAGACGCATTATCTCGAACAGATATACGTTCTTCTTGTCCATTGCGCCTATCCAGTCCGCACTGGAGAGCACGGTTGCAACGAACTTCTTGAATCCATCATCGCCGAGTACGCGAGTTACCGTGCCGCACAAGTTTTTATTAAGTTTGAATACATAGTAGTCATTCTGGTCGACTGCGTAGCCGTTCTTGAGAAACTTATCATAGTCGAACTTGGTCAGGTACATGTACCGCCCATGTCCTATTCTCTTTTTGCGCTTCGACTCGACTACGATGTTGCTCATGCCAAAGACGTAGCCGCTCTTGTCCATGATAATCGCCTTGTATTTGGATAGTTTCCACTTCCTGTCCATAATTCTCTCCTAGTCATTGATGTGCCGCTAACCGTTCGTGCCAGTCAGCGGTGTGACTTCTTGTGCTTCTGCCGATAGTTGACATCCTTCGCCACCTGGTGCATCGGTTGGCCAACCACATACCGCGGCGTCCTCCGGTCCAGCTCTATGCCGTACTTTTCCCGGAAGTACGCCCATCTGCGTACTGCATCCTCGCTAACCTTACTGATTAGCTGTTCGGCGTAGCTTTTAAGGATGTAGTCCACACCATCAACCCTAAGCAAGTATTTGTCATCCAAGTTCCGGCAACACTCGTCCTCATATATGCATAATGGCGCGTTAAGGTAATGGCGCTCATCGTGACAGACAGTCGTCTGAATAGTGTCCTCTACCGCGTCGAGCGGGTAGAAGTCTTCCCGGTCGTATAATTCTTTGTTGGATTCCATATACACAAATATAGCAAAAAAGTGCCGCCAGTAGACAACCATGCTATATTTTGCTATATTCAAGGTGTCAACACAGGAAAAATGAACGAATCACGGAACAACCGTCAGCAATAACACATTTTCTTGTATCGTGCCACAACCAAATCCTTGTGGTTCAACAATTTACTGGAAGTAGGGTTTAACGGTGCTTCCAAAACGAGGAATTAAAACTAGCTAATGATTGATACTGAATGGCACTCAGATTTAAAGGAATGTGGACCGTTCGACCATGAGGACGAATGGGACAAATCATGGATTATCCCAATCGAATTCAAAATGTATGATGGTACAATCAAGACGGCAAACTTGATTTATTCGGAAGATGAACACGGAAAGGGATTCGACTATGATGAAAACAGCGGGGACTTCTGTGTTTATTTTGATGTTTACGATATAGTGGCATGGCGTTTCCCTGTCATGCCAGGACAACTTAACAACAAGGAGTAATTATGGGATTATTCTCTAGCATTTGCGATACGATTGCCGACACGGCTGATACCGCTGTCGATGTGGCATCCTCTGCAACCAAGGCTGGTGTGCGTGGGACTAAAAAGGTGGCGAAAGATGCAGAACGGGTGGTAAAGAACGTGCTTGACCCGTTTCAGATTTTTCACGATGACGAGGACGAGGACTAGGACAATAGGACTAACCGGTTTAACGGTGCTTCCAAAACGAGGAATTAAAACTATGGAAAACAAACAATACAAGATATATGACACAGTGAAAACTGTTCAAGATAAACGGAAATCTGAACATAAGGGCTGGTTCGACAGTTGGAATGACAGATACGGCGAGGCATTCGATGAAAGCGTTAAGCCCATCGTCGATACCCTTCAAAAAATAGGATGCGATGAAAAGCAGACTGACAATGTGTTTGAATATTCGTATAAAGACACGAACGGCGTTCCGCACGTAGTTTTTCAGGTGGATGTTGAAACCTTCGAGCTTGGATATCCGTTCATTTCGGAACTTATGCCATCCGAGGAAGACAGCAAAACATTTAATGCGGGAAAATTCCCTGCATATTTCGAGAATTCGTTAAGTTGCTTTATACAAGCATATGTGTATTTGATAGGCAGTATCTTAAATGACAAGAGACAACGTGCCAACTCACTCGCCAGGTGCATCTATTTCTATTGTGCACATATCAGCAATGGGAAATCTATAGCCAAATAACGTTGGATGAAAATGAGGATATTTATGAAGACCCCTTATTGGCAGATTACCGTTGAAACTCCACGCTATGGACGTGGAGAAAGCATTCTTGAACAGGACAAGGATAAGGCTAAGGATATTCTCTTTGAAAAAGCTAAGTCCTTGAACGAAGGACAGACCGCCTACCTTTACGAAGTGGATGATATCGGATTTATTCGGCTAGAATATACAATCACCCGAAAATAATCTATATTTCCGGTTTAACGGTACTTCCAAAACGAGGAATTAAAACTTATGGGATACACTGCACAAGATTTGTATGAAGCGCTCGGAAAGGTGATTGCCGACGGTCATGGCGACAGTTCGGTAAAGACAACGGACCAGGGCGGCAACGAGGGCGATGTCCTTGGTGTGTTCGTCAACGACCTCGGCGTCGTGAAAATTGAAATTGCATAACAGAGGTACAAAATATGGCAGACGAAACCATCACGGCGGACCAGTTCCGCGATATATGCAGAAAGCTAGGTCTAGAACTGAAAGAATCTACCGACCCAATGAATCCAGGAATGCTCGGTATATCAGCCTATGTGTACAGTCCGATATTCAAGTTCGGCAAGGATTCCGTCGCTGAATACTTCGTTCAGGAAAACGGTGGCACGCCAGTCGTACAGTACTGCAATCACATGGAAAAGGACGACAACTACGGCAACTACATCGTTATCGACGAGGGGCTGATCGGTCTTTGGCCATCCGCCAGAAACACCGACGACCTTGAGTTGCAGTTGCGCCGTGCGATAGACAATGTCAAGAAAATCGAGGATGACACCAAGTGGCCGAAGCGACAGCACTTCACAGTTGACGTCTACTACGACCAGCACAAAGATATGCGGTTCACTCGGCAAGACCTGGACGAGGAAATCTGGCACTTTATCGATCGGCTGGACGACAAGCTATCGCTGGTGATAGTCAACGCTGCTGGACAGACATATTTTCAACGATGAGTAATTAAAATATGGATGCAGCACAATTTCTTAAAGAAGCACGTGAACAGTATTCGGCAAAAGAGTTCCCTCCACCGACAGGGTTTCCGTCTTTCTGGGAAGACGATATTTCCTCGCTAGATATATTCAAGCGGTCGCTCTGTCGTTATACAGACCGTTCTGGAACCACAACCAATTACCTGATTGCCCTTTTACGTGTAAGGACGTTAACAGAACGTTTCTCAGGAACTAATACAGAAGGGTTGTGGGACAAAGAAATACGTGACGCTCTTGAGAAATTAGATGAGACTGGCTTGTCGATGCATGAAAGGTGGGCCAAAGAAGAGGAAGTGATTCTTGGTATTGTTCTGGATAATTTTCACAAAATAAATCGTAGGTTGCGTGAGCTGTTCGACGAATACAAGGCGATTGATGCGATGAACGATGAACTGAGAAAGCATCCGACCGTAACCTGCGACAATAACATCGGCGACATTATGACCGATGCCATTTCGCTTTACAATCAAGTCATAAATGCACGGAAAGACATCGACACATACAAGAAAATGACTGAACTGTGTGATACAATCCATACTGAGAAAACTTCTCTAGTCAACATGATTCACAGTTGTATCGATGCCAGTACAAAAGTTCTTGCGGACATCGAGAACAAACACGGAAAGTGTGAAACCCATATTCGCAATGTTTTCAGTGATGTCCTGAAAGGAAAGTATGTATACTGGGATTCCGACGATGTTCATTGCGTAAAATACACGCGTATCGACGGGGTTAAGATTAAAAAATACGGTGATGACATGGAACTCTTCCTGCATGGCACAAGCCTTGGGTTTGACTGGGATGGCGGCCCTGTATTCGAACCAGATAATAGTCTGTTCTTGTCATATCTGTCAAAAATAGACAAATCCTTTAAAAAACTACACGTTGTCGGCCTTGACGAACTGTGCAAACTTGTCGAAAAGCACGTTCCGTTCATGTTGCCGTACATACAGAAACTCTCACCGAACTGATATGTTGACAAGTGTTTCAGACAACACACACGGAGGTAAAATAATGAACGAACAGACCGAACGTGAAATCAAGGAAAAACTCGCACGGGAAGAATTTAGGCTCCGTTCCATAGCCGAAGCCGTAGAACAGAGCAAGGCAATAGCCCAGGAAATCAAGGCCGTCCTGCGCAAGCACGGCGCTTCCCTTGCCGAATGGAACCACAACCTCTATATAGTGCCCCCGGGTTTCCAAGTCTATTCCGTATGGAACTTTCCAAGTGGTGTTAGGTTGGACCTTACCGACACAGGACTACTTACCGAAACAGGGCTGACATGCCACCAATACGACTGCGACTACCGAATCATCAAGCCGTTCCCCGAGGAACTTATGCCCAGATAACCAGTTGGTTTACCGGCGCTTCCAAAACAAGGAATTAAAACATTTTATGAGTAAACAGGCGAGGTTAAATGAAAGACGATGATTTTGGCCTTGGCGAGTCCATGAAGGCGTACGAAAAGAAAATGGAAACAATCCTTGCGCAGTACGAGGAGTTACGAACTTTGGCCGCACGTAAATTTGTACGCAAGTGGATTACACGCATAGACACCAACAAGGTAGTCTATCAACTGGTGGAAAAGGTATCCAGATGCGACTACGACATCGCATGGGATGGCGAATGTGCCAAACTAAGAGAACGAGATGCCATCTTCAAGGTAGATATCAGGACCGAACTGACACCTACTTCCATCTCGCATGGACAGGTTACACACATGCAGCTCCTGAACGGTCGCTGGAAAGTTGTCCCCGAATCATTGGTAGCCACAAGGGCACGCGAATACGCCAGTGCAATCAAGGCGGAAATCACCGAGAAGCTTGCCACCGCAGCCAACATGCAGGACCTCGCAGAAAAACTTTAAGGTTTAACGGTGCTTCCAAAACAATGAACTAAATCGCATGGTTCGATGGTTAAGCTATGTATCGGATTGAATACAGGTGCGAAAATCACCCAGAATTCGGTGCTTCCTATTGTTACGCTGTAAAGTGCAAAGCACGGATAGTGAAACGAAGGGGAAGACGCCGAATCGAATGGGTTGAAATCGGCCCATGTGACTCTGTAGCAGGAATATTATTGAGGTAATTATGTTACGATGGTTTACAAGCAGATTACCGAAAAGGGTAATCAGGAAAGGCGCCCAGTATTATCCACAGATATGGCTTATGTGGTGGCATTATAACTGGGAAAGTATCGGTTATCAGGCTATGGTCCCATCTGGCTGGAATACAATGGCGGATGCCATAGAGGAAGCCAAGCGTGTATGGGGCAAGCGTGAACCGAAACAGAAAGAACCTATTCAGGTTGTTTGGAGGGGCAAATGAGTGTAATCGACAGAGTGTGGCCTAGCGGTTTAACGGTGCTTCCAAAACGATGAATTAAAACTTGACAAATAGCATTAAATAGACTATATTTTAGTCTATGGAAAACTACACAGAACTCAAATCCACAGAAGAAATCGAAGACGTGTTCGGTAAGCGTGGTGGAATCACTTTCCGTTGCGGGAATTGCCACTGTGCATTCATTCAGGACATGCGTCACATCAGCTTTTATGAATCCATAAAGGGAGATTCCAGCCTTTGGAACCGTCGTAAATATGTTGTCAAGACGGAATGCCCTACATGCAAGCAGGAATTGTCCGTGGTTGCCGACAACGAGTTGGCAATCAATCCTCGAGACCACTGAAAGGACCGTCGGTTTAACGGTGCTTCCAAAACGATGAATTAAAACTACAAGGGCGAAAAGAATGAACAACCTGCCTAGCTTCCAGTACGATAGCGACTGGCTCATCGTGGTCGCGGGAATCTTCGGATGCAAGTGTCCTGACGGCTATGGGATATTCTGGAAGAAGGCATACAGGAAGGAATTTAAGGAGTGACCATGGCAGATACACAATACCATGTTGGGTGCGCAGGTCTCACCGGCACTATCTACGCAGGAACCGTGAAACAGACCAAGGGCGGCGAAGTGTGGGCCAAGCGCTCTGTCGTGACCGAGGAGGCCATCTTGGCCGTCCGCGACCACATGCAGATGGAAATGGAACCCGGGTTCAATATACGCGAATACAAGTGGACTAAGAAGGACGGAACCGTCATCAAGTTGTCCCTCACAGTTGAACTTCCCAAGAAGGAAGGTGATTGATGTGCAAGTTTTGGGTTTAACGGGGCTCCCAAAGCGAGGAATTAAAACATCAAGTATTACGACGATGGACGAGAAGAGAAAGTCGTTGTCGTGTACTAATAGGAGAATATCTAATGCCGCAAAATGTTCCTGAACCACCGAAGCTGGAAATTGTCATCGACAATGGAATTTTTGACCCAATCGTACGGCTATTGGTAAAGCTTGGCCTGTGCCATCAAAAGGAACGGATTCAGGCGGAAAATCCAGACGCCAATGTACGATACCTTTGGGAATCCCACAAATAAGAAGAAAGCTCCGTGGTTTAACGGGGCTCCCAAAGCGAGGAATTAAAACCCAGAAATCGTGCCGGAGGAATAATGTGCGAAGTAACTGAAAAGATATCCGACCGCAACGAAAAGGCTATGACGCTCGGAAATGTACAGGGTCTAGTTGAATCCTTGGCGAACAACCTCAACGACCCTATCTTTGTCGACCAGTCAAAAGAACAGAACCGCCGCGACAAGCTGGAGAACTTGGGCATTTACGTCAACATCAAGCGCAAGCTGCAAGCTCTCCAAGTGCTTTTCGACGAACGGACTCGTACAATGACTCTCGAACAGCTCCGTGACGAGCTTTGGGACTCCACGACCAAGTTTGAGAAGAAGGTTCTTGGAGAGGATTAGCCATAGGATTCTGGGGTTTAACGGTGTTTCCAATAAGAGGAACTAAATCACAGAAGCTAGCATACTGCTCGGATGAATGTGTAGAAAACGATGTGAAATTTGTTTTGAAACAGTTGAATCAAAAGGCTATGTACACCCAAAGTGTTACTATTGTTAAATAGACACGAATTTGCTATATTTGAACTAGGCTGAATCCCGTTCATTTCGTAGCGAAAAATGCCCGAGCAACATCTTGGGTGGGCAAAGCCAATCAAAAAAGGAACATCCAATGTCTTACCCAAGACCAGGCGTTTTAATCTACTTGACCGATACAAAGACTGGTGAAACCACGGTCACGAACACGAGCACGGACGAGCACTACACACTGTCCGAAAAGTGTGAACCAGGCCCGTTCGGACTTGTTCATGGTGGACCGTCCAACCCAATCTGCTTTGTATGCGGCGCTCCCCTTGCTGGAAAGTGCTACGCTTCCAACGGCCTAGGCGACTTCTGCCTTGAATGCTCCGACGAGGCCGATTACTATGTTAATGCAATGAAAGGCCGTGGCTTCCACGGTACGAGGTAAACCATGAACAACCTGTTGAACCCAGCAAACCCGATTTCCCCGCTAAACCCGGTTAATCCCATATCCCCTCTGCACGACGGCCTGTTCAAGTCGCCATCTGACACCCTCTACAATATGGCAGCGGCATCATCGACCGATATTCCTATGTTCGTTCTGGGCATGTTCCTTGGCATCGTATTCACTCTCATTCTATGCGTATTCATCTTTCTTTGGAAAAAAGGATAACACCTATGGCAACCCCGATTAACTTCGTCCTACCTGATAGCGGCCCGTTCCGTGTCATCCATGAACAGTTCCGCAACAACAAGCGGTTCGCAGAAGAGGTTCGCAACGGCGGTGCAATTTTCGTCCTATCCATGACGAAACCCATTATCAAAGTCAAGGTAGCAAAAGACGGAAATACCCTGTTTGCCGATGAACAGGGCCTCTATGAGGACTGGCTATACTGCTGCCCTGGCAAAGAATATCTCAAAACGTTCGAACGGACAACCACATACAAACGAATCAAAAGGTAAACCTATGTCACAACCAATCGTAATCTCTCCCGAAGCGGCGAGCGAAGTAAACCAGAAAATCAAAGAACTCAAAGAAACCCTCGAAAAGCACAACCTGCTCATGGTGTTCAATGTCGAAATCGGTGAGGGCTTCCTTTTCCCGAACACCTACAAGGTATGTTCTATCGACGACCCCGAATACGACGAGGCGGACCCCACCGATTTGCCCATGTCCGTAGACGGCGTCCAAACCAAGATTGGCGGCTGCATGTCCACCTTCGAGAAGCATTACAACGCAATTATTTCAACCAAGAGGTAGATATTATGATGTCGCTTGACGAATGCGGTTTAACGGTGCTTCCAAATCGAGGAATTAAAACTCTGTCATGAAAATCATAAGGGGAAAATAGCTCCATCTGAATTGCGGAATGCAAAACAGATGACCTGGGAAGAAATCAAGAAGAAATATAATGTTCTGGAGGAGAAATGACTGAGAATGAACTTGACCGTATCAAGGCTGAGTGGTTTGACCGTGGTTGGCGGTGGGGATTGGGTATCGGCCTAGGCATTGCAATGCTTGCTGCAATTATTTCCGTTATTTCTGAGGCTGTCTGATGGATTTGGAAAAGGAAAAAGACCGTGTCCGACGTGAGCAGGGCATAACGGGGTGTGAACACTGCAAGCACTTCGTTGAAACCCAAGGGACGGAGAAGAAGCCTGGTTGGAGGCAGTATTGCGGCCTCGGGAACTTCAATATCAACCGTGCCAGCTTCAAGGTGGAACAGAACACCCACGGCAAGAACGTGTGCCGTACACAGGACTATTACGAGTGGGAATTTGCTATTCCCAACCGCTGCCCATTACTCAGGCAGAAGGAGACGAAATGACTGACGCAGAAGCAGAACAGTATTCAATGCCGCTTGTCATCCCCGCAGGAAAACGCAAGATGGCTCCTCCACCGTGCCGTGTGAAACCTATTCCGTACTTTCTGAACCCAGGTAAACAGTACCGCAAGACAAGGAGAAGAAAATGAGCGTTTCGTTTTTCCCGACTGTTCCGTACCCTGACGAAATCGGGGTCAACATGTCGTATTCATCCTTCGGTGAAGTAAGGCAAATCGTGGCCGAGCTCATCGACAAGGAGTTTGCAGGTTTAACGGTGCTTCCAAAACGAGGAATTAAAACGTGTTTATGCGGATTTTCTGTGACGAGATGCTCTACAGTAAGCGAGATTTCTTTGTAGCGCATTACTGCAAGTGCAAGACGAGAAAGGACTCAGTTAGCCGATGGCACTACGTCGGCTACAACAGTATCTCGTTCACGTTCGACTTGCAATACATCCTTAACAAGCTGGATGACATCCACGAACATAAGGACTGCATATGCGAGTACATAACGTACATGGGTCAGAAATACGATACTAGCATCGACGAGCAGTTCTACCGGTTCCGACACATATTGATTGCCGACTATCTGTTGGAAAAGTTCAAGTACGAGCTGCCTTAGGGTTTAACGGTGCTTCCAAGACGGGGAATTAAAACAATATGACTGCAACAGAAGAAATGCACAAGGAATATGTAGAGCAAGCTGCCAAGAACATTGATTTCGTGTTCGTTCCCGCATCGCTTAAATTTGATGGAAAATACTGTAATGTGCCTGAGCTTCATTGGAAACAATCAATGAAGCCGTACCCACAGGATGACCCCCGTGCGTTCGGTTATCACATCGGAAATTTCCGTGCTTGTTTCGAGCGTAATCCAGATACGCACCGTCTCGACACATTGGTACTCACATTTGAAGAAGGAACTTTCGAGGGCTTCCTTCACCCAGACGACAAGGTGAAAATCGACATGACCAAGGATGCGTTCACCAAGTTCCATGTCACCTATGACCTGAATACGGAAAAGCTGAAACTCGACCGTCTAGAAGAGAATGTAAAAATCGATTAAATAGGAGTCCCAATGACCAACATCCCCCTTATTGTCCATCTGAGTGACGGCTGTGTCATCGTGGGCACGCTCGTATCGTTCCAGCAGAACCTTCCCGTGCCTACCTTCTTCGACAGTGTCATCCACCAGTTACCCGAGGCATCATGCAGTGTTTCCGTACTGACCGATACCATGGGGACCCTCGACTTCAACGCCAGACACATAGTCAAGATCGGGATCGACAAGGACCACATGGTCGATATCACGGATCCCAAGGATGTCGTACTGTACTTGAAATCCCTACTGAACTTGTACCGCAATGGCGAAGGTTCCGTTGAACAACTCTTACAGAAAATCTGCGAGGATGCCTCCGCATGACAAGTGAACTACTGGACCGTCTTGACGCCAAACGTCAAAAGAGTGGTACCGACTCCGAGCGGTACTGGGCCGCAATCAACCTGGTGAAGAAGCTGATCTCCATACCGGGCTGCACGGAAACTCGTGACCCGGATGAGGACATATATCACCTGTCTTACAAGAATGAAAATCTCCTGATGGTAAACTTGCACACCACGGAAATACAGCCTTGCGTAATGATACGCCTGATCCATTCCTACAATGAACAGGATGCGGCACTTATCGAAAATCCGCTGTCTGGTATAATTCCAGCCTTTTGCAAGCTGACCGGTTCGCCACTGGCAATCTCCGATGTATGGTGGTGCATAATCATCGGGTACCTGATGAGCAAGTATCCCGAGACCAGGAAACACCTGATGGAATACCAAGGGAAGGTAACCATATGACCATGCCTGAGGATTACGAACGTCTCTATGACGAACTTTCGGGGCACCGCGAGAAGCCACCCCAGTCGAACGAGTACGACCCGTACGACCCGCTTGGGCTAAGCTCCGGCAGGGTGACGTGCACTATGGCGACACTGATTGACCCCTGGGAGGAAGCAACTGCCGAAGTATTCACCCGGGACGGAAATGGCAACTGGATTGTAGACGAGGAATCCAAGAATAGCCGGGACATGCTCATCAGGTCGTACCGGCAGTGGCTTTGAGCCAGTCATACCGGAGCAGCAACCACCTCTATTTTCGCCATGTGATGTACAAGTCAAACCAGACGACATCAAAATCTTCTACAAAATGCGCTTCCGCAACTACTTCAAACCCTGCTTCTCTCAGCAGAAGTACGATTTCGTCAGCTATGTCGCTGCGGTTGCACAAGTCTTTTAACGAATAAACCACCGCGTCAGTGAAACACATGACCTTCCTTATCTTGCGTTCTATATCGTTAATATAGTCGCTTACGAGAAGGTTGAAAGTGTTCTTGTGTCCCGGCTTTTCGTCTTCCGCCGAATAACGGCTATTTCGTGCTTCTTCTGCTGTCATTCAAAACCTCTACCGTTTAGTTTTACCCTTTAAAGCACGCCTTGAGATAGGCTTCCCTGGCTTCATTGAAGTCTTTTCCCTGTTCGACCAGGCATTCGTCTTCAAGGATTGCAAGCTGTCGAATGAAATAATCTTTACACAAATTGCTATCGGCGACGCATTCTGTCCATTCGTCGGTCAGATTGATCCGTTTGTCGCCGGCTCGGACGATCCGGTTAAAATTCTTGAAACTTATTGCTTGCCCACAATCTGCACAGAACTTCCATGCGGAAGACACCGGGTGCTTGCAATACGGACATATGGTATTATACCAGGGAGATGCGTGTAGTTTAACTAACACGATGGCTTCTTTGACTGACTTAAAATCGTTTTGCTGCGGAGATGGAATCATTTAATTCCCCCTTTCGTTGTTGGATCTAATTCCGGATGATAAATCAGGCGACCGTCTTCGGTCAGTTCAAAGGCAGGGTTCTCCCTGCAGATGGCCTTATATATGCCACATGGCTCGCGGTAAGTGACTTTATGGCTGATGTGTTTCATACAGAAAATATAGCAAACTTGGACTACCGGTGGCAACCGGTGCTTTTTTCACCACCCGAATAGCATTTGCTTAAACTATGTTCCCTAACACACTTCGCTACGAACTCGTCCAGCTGCTTGTAGCTCGGAGTGTGAATTTCCTCAATTACGTTCTGGGATACTGGATGCCCATGTACCTTTTGGATAAGCCTTGCTCCGACGACGTAGACGTATTTTTGGGAACATGTAAACGGAAACGTCGATACGTCCGTGTTCCGTACAATCTGTATACAATAATCGGACGCTCCCCAGCTGATGAAGTGCTCTGCATCATCGAACAGTATGCCATACTTGTCCGCTATACATCTTACCTCCGGTAGCCGAATTTCCTCGACGATTATATACCTCGGGTCACATTCATGTGCCACTGGTTCCAAGCTGAACCCGTGAGAACGGCAATACTCCTCGGCTTCCTCCTTTGTCCGGAAGGCTCTCGCTTGACTTCCGTCCCGGGTCCATGTAATTTTGCCATCCGATGCCACGCACATGCAGTCATGGATGTCGCTGCACAGGCATGGGCCAGTTATGCTTCGCTCGATATAGAACATTATTGAAACACTGCCTCTAAAAGGTATAGACAGAATTGCCTATACCGCAAATGTAGCAAAAATGTCACCGGTTGGCATCCGGTGATATTTTGCTATTTACGGTGTTTGGTGGGACGTGACACCATCCGCAGCAATCAGTTCGACTTCCTTGAGCCGTTCTATCAGTGCAACGTGTTCCAACTGGCTGATAACGATTTTCTTCTTGTTCCTGGATATCGAGAAGAAGTCGACATCGTCATTCGAGTCAACCGGGCGGGCGACCGAAATGAACAGTCCGGACTTGTAGAACAGGTTGAAATCCAGCCTGTCACGACTATTTGAACATTCTATAAAGGCCTCGTCGAAACCGAGTTCGGCTATAGAAGGTGCCATTCTGTCGTACAGTTCCTTGAAGCAGTCGCCGTACTTGCCAGTCGAGAACGATTCCTCGAACGCTCTATCTAGTTTCTCTCGTTGTTTGCTTGGTTCCATGTATGGAAATATAGCAAAAAATGCCACCGGTTGCCATCCGGTGGCGTTTTTGCTACATTCGTGGCATGGGAACTTGTACCCCAGTGGCATAAAGTGGCATAACCGTTCAAGGAGAACAAGCATGCTGATTTCCATCAATCTGGACCAAGATATCTACGTGGAGCCGAACGAGCGGACTTATCAGCTCGTGGCGAACGGCTACATACCACCCGATGATATCGAAAAACGCATTAAGCGGATTAAGCTGGACGATACCGTACCTGTGAACATTCACGGCGAAAATAAGACCTTGCTCAAGATACCACTACAGGACGCCATGCGAATCTTCGGCGAGCACATATTCATAATGCAAAAGGTGAAGGTGTTCGACGGCGAGAAGATATACGTGAGCCAAGAATACGCGGATCCGATCCATAACGACAACCCAGTTCTCCCATCACCGGCTACATTCGTTATACAGCCCAACTCTACAATGCTCGTCACCACCGGATATAACGACGGCGACACTGCTAAGGTGTATGCCGATGGAATCCACGAATATATGTCAGTCACCTGGCAACGCGATTCAAATGACGACCAGCTTCATCCCGATACCGAGTACATACTAGTCGGCACTCACGATTACCTCATTCAAGACGGTCGCAATGCGATACGAATAGCCAACAACGGAACCCAGCCAGCACGCTTCAAACTGGCTTTCACAAAGTACGACCAATGATAGACGCAGAACGACTAATAGAGAATATCGACGAGTTCAACGCCGTACGCGCGAAGGACGAGCTAGAACAGAGCAAGACAGCGGTCGAACGGTTCGACCTTGCGATCAAGGTGATCGAATCTCATCGAGCGGACATCGAAAACGCCGGAAAGGTATTGAAACACTGGGGAATGCGTGTTTTCCCCATAAAAATCTATCAACCGTACATGTATGGCGGCGACCAGCCGCAACGTGCCGTGTTCATGTATGATGAACTGGACGGCGGAAGGCTTCGATGCGGATATGTGACAAATCGCATACCACACGTAGGATGGCTCTCAGATGGATCAATTAAGATAGGATTCAATTGGTCCATGAAGATAGACGCCGTTCGGAACGGCATTCTGCATGGACTTAACGACAAGGTTGTAGACGTACATGATATAAGTTTTCAACAAGTCGTTAATGCATTGGTCAAGCTGGCTAGCCTTTACCCGGAAGCTGAAAAGAGCTTTGTCAACTATTTCGAAACGCTTGGAAAGTAGGGAACGGCAATGCATGTTAATACATGGGAACCGCCCACTCTGGATTCAATGCCAATTTCTCGTCTTTAAACATCGTTTCCAGTTTCGGTATTACACGCTCATCAACGAATTTGCGCCAACTGGCCATACACCCTTCCGACAGATGGCTTCCCCACATGTCAGAAGGATCCGTCTCGAACACCGGACATTCGTCCTGTGGAATATCGCATGTACGGCATAGCGCAATGTACATGTTATACTCGCTTGCGCTTGGGTGAAGACTGTTGGGGTTAAGAACGAATACTACACGGAAACGGCGGAACTCGATGAAACATGGGCCGCCGCAGACTTCGCGGATAATATCGACGAGTTCTTCAACGACATGTACTTCCGTTTCGTGAAGCCGTACGTCGATGACGATGTATTTGTAAGAGCTGATAAGTACGGAGTATACGGGTTTTTCGTTTGACTATGTTCACCCAAAGTGTTGCTTGGCTAGTCTAGCAGCCTAAATCCATAATGTAAAGAAAAATTTACAGAATTTTTCAATAAAATCGATATTTTTGGTATAAGTACAGCCCATTTTATATATGAAGAGGCAAGTAAGCCTTTCCATATTAAAGGAGATCATCATGGGTTTCGACGAAAATGACCTTCAGATAATCCGTTACCGACTTAAGAAAAAATTTCCGGCTTTAAGTATGTCCATTCATCGCAGCTATCCAGTAATGAACGGTACGCGATGTGCAATTAAGCCATCCGGCACGACCTTAACAGTAAGAGTGTTGCCCATCGGCAGAGTATGGTTGGTGGCCGCTGATGAGGGATTTACCCTAGATGATGTCATTCCCAACGAGTGGCATAATTGCTTACATCACGAGGACGGCCACATTGAGTATATGCCAGAGTTCATCACGACTACGGAGGCGGTTGTTGAATGGATTTCCGGTTTCGTCCGGTAAGTCTCGTTGGTTGCTTGGTTCTATGACTGGAAATATAGCAAATGGGTATTATGACCGGCGAGCTAGGTCACTGGACAGAAATGTATAAACTATCGAGTATGGAAAATCCCGGTAAAATAATAGTATCTATGACCTCATACCCAGGTCGAATACAAAATGTGGGTATGTCAATATTTCTGTTGTTGACCCAACAGACGCTTCCTCCAGATGAAATTCACTTGTGGCTAGCAATTCCACAATTTCCCAACATAGAAAATGATTTACCTGTTGATTTACGTACAGTAATTAAACATCCGAATGTATTTGTACACTGGTTACCAGAAAATACTTACGTTCATAAACGGCATGAAATTTTCAAAATAGTTTCACCGAATGATTGTGTATTTTTGATTGATGATGATGTAAAGTATGCTGATGATTTAATTGAAACAGTAATGAAAACCCATCAAAAATATCCTAATTGTATTGTATGTTATAATCAGTACGAATCACATACATACGATGGGATAAAAATTCGCTATCACAAACGTTTACCAGAAACTAAACCAATGGCTTGTTACAATCGTTGGTGCGGACAATCAATGATACCAGCAAAATTATATCCAAAGCATATATTATCTAAACCATATCAAGCTGTTCGCAATAAAACATCTCCTATATCGGACGAATGTTGGTTTCAACCGTGGACAGTATTTTACGACATCCCCATATATCATTTACATTACGACTGGGGTTGCGACATTAGTAATGAAATTAATAAATGGGATGGATTGTGCCGTTATTCGCATCAAAAAGATGATAATGGACTAGAAAGACGAGATAACTGGCTTAATGCAGTATTAAGAAGTTTTCCTTCGATTATGGAAAAATACAAAAAATTATTTAATTACGGTTGTTGATGAAACCAGCAATTACTTTATAATAGCGATTGGCATAATCATACGGTCTATTATTATCGGTTTGCGGAATATTAGAATCATAAATAACTAATAAGTTATTAGAGTTATATTGTAACATATTCTTATCATCACAAATTAAAATCCGCTTAAAGTTAGATTTTACCTTAACAAAGTTTTCATTACTATCAGTGTTATGCTTATGTATTTTTGACAGATATAAAAATACTGGTTGTTCTGTCATGCGAGATAACCTTTCTTTATATTTTTGTTCTATATAACTTTTAATGTTATTAGACTTCACATTATGGTTATTAATTTTGAAAGTAGTACTGGCGTCTTCAATGTAATGAATAAATTTACATTTAACCGCTTTATCGATAACGCAGATATAACTATTTGGGTGTTCAGTTGATTTTATTAGTTCATACGAAGAAAAATGTAACTTATTGTAATGAGTCATTAACCATAATAAATCGGTAGGCTCCATAAAACACCACTGAAAGGGATTCTTAAATTCTTGATTTAAGAATTGATAGATGTATCCGGATATGCAACAATTAGATATTAAATTCATAATTGAATGTACCTTTCTATTTCGTGCATAGCCCAATCTTTTGGCCTATTACGATATAAATTAACCAATGGTTCAACGGAATCATGATATGCAATCACTTCACTTACTTTTCTGTCAATTAATTTGCAATGATTTAAATGTAATCGGTCTCGTAAGACGGTATAATAAGGATCATCTTCACGAGTAGCAACAATTTCTGGGCATAAACAATTTATTCCATATTTTCCATATACATACGGTGGCGTAATTGTAAAATTACCGCCTAAATGCATAGTATTATTATATGGCCTCCCCCAATATGATATAAAATATGTTTTGTCTTTAAGCCATTCATTATATAATTCTTCGGGATAATTAAACCGAGGATAGTTATCATCATCGGCACTGATAACAGGAATATCCCTATATCTATCTATTGCAAACAAAGTTTTCATTAGTACTTTATAATCATTCTTAATCCATAATATTTCAAACATGTTATGCGATAGCATTAATTGTAAATCTTTCGGTAAGTCATTAACTTTATTAGGAAATTCTACCGTAGTTAGATTTAATACAATATGAAAACCTGGGCACGTTTTCCATAATGCATATAAGGTCTTTCCAACAGTTGGTATACGTTTTATCCAGCTAGTAAGACTGATAACAGCCTTTTCTCCAGAATATTGTTTTCCACAAGAGTCAACAAGAGAATTTGTTGTAATATTGTAGGTGTTATTCATAACAATTCCTTTATTATAAAGTCATGCTCACCAAATTAGACTTCAATATAATGTTTATACATTGTTTAGTATAAAAAACATATTCTATGCTATTATTTTGATAAAATTCTTTGTTTCATATCAAGCAATCAACGACCACCGGTGCTGGATGGTTCTATGGAAATGTCGCTGATTTTTGCCATATTTCAACGCATGACAATATGCGAAATATGCTTAGAGAACGGTTAGTAAAGGAGGTGAGCTTCGGTTCTTGCCATCATCACCGAGTCTTGCCTATATGCAATCGGATTGCAATTAGGTCAATCTAATCATCGCCGGGACACGGGATATCCACGGTAATCGCCTCCGACTCACCCTTGAACTTGATGGACGCCGATGTCATGAACGCGCCGCCATCTTCCGACGTTGCAAGCCATTTGTTGAAATCCCCCGCATCCTCTATGAACCGCCCGATAACATCCTCCCGGGTAACCGAGTCCTTCTGCCGGGTCGACCACAGGCTGTCCAGCTTGATGTCCGTGTCCAATCTAGGGTCGGCGGCGTGATATACGTGGATACGTTCGACGTCATCCCAGGCCGAGCCGCTCATTCGATCGTCAGCCTCGCACAGTGCGAAGAATCCTTCCTGGAGAGGATGAGCCATTTCACGGCAGCCGAGTTCGGCACAGACTGACTCGATGAATGCATTGTAAGATTTCTGCAAGGAATTCATATATGAACCTAGTTTCCCGCAGTTTATATAATTTCATACGCGCTCGAGGGTTTTCTGGGAGAGCATACCGTATTTCATAAGTCCTCCTGGGCGTGGACTAGCACTACGGTCTTTTCTTGGTAGCGGTCAGTTCGTTCGTCCTGTATGCGGTTGTACAGTTCCATAGCGCCGGCAAGCGTCTCGTATCTACCGCTGTACTTGCCCGTACCTGGAATTCTGACTCTTTCCCAGTGCCAGTCCCCGCCGTAGTAGTCGTCGTCTATCCACTCTTGTACCAGAAACTTTCCGTCGGCCATCTGGACGACGCGCATTGTTCCACGCGGATGATGCTCGATGTGGAAGAAGTCCAGAATTGCGTACCATAGTTTTTTCATCGGTCCCCTCGCATCTCGTCCAGTTTTTCATGTACGTCGACCTTATGGTCATCCCACTGTTGCTTGATTTCGAGCGGGCTCATGTGAGGGAAATTGAACTCGCGTTCACGCTTGTCTAGCTCGAATTTGAATGCGAGCATGTTCTCGTGTTCACGTTTCATGGCACGAGAGCACATGTCGGCGCTTTCCGCCACGGTGTAGGCCATGTGCTTCCAGAACTGTACCTCGCCGACAAAAGGGAATTCCTCGTATTTCGCTGCGGCGGCGTCCAGTTTCTCTTTGTACGTGGACCTAGGAACGGAGTACTCGTCGTCGAACGGTTTGAGTTCTTCCATGGTAGTGCTAGCCATTTGCATCCTCCTTTTCCGTCATCAACCATTTCAATGCGAATGCGAGGCCGACTGGTTCTGTTGTTGGTACGACCGCCACTGTCTTTGCGTCGTATAGTTGTGGTTCTACTAGCCTGGGTGGCGGACCGAAGTATTTATCCGGATGCTTAAGATAATCCTGGTATCGGGCCTCGGTTTCCGCCTTGACACGGAGATACTCCTCGTGGCGAATCTTTTCCCAGTACTTATGGTTGAACATTCGTTTTTCTACCGGCTTGCCGGAGACGTAGTTAGTGAGATCACGCACCCAGTATTCTATTGCAGCGCATGTTCTATCGACATCGCTGTCCGGAGGTTCTACATACTGGACTTCCTTGACCGGCTTGGACGACATTCCTATAGTAAGCCAGTCGATGGAGTCTACGTGTTCCTTGCCCAGACGGAGGTCTCTTGTCGCGTTCAGCTGGAACTGGAAAGTTCTGCCGTCCTTCTCTATTGTGTAGATGTCTGTATGCGGCCTCGCGTCCAGCACCATTTCGTCTGCGGAAATTTCCTTGGTGGCAGTTATCTTGAATCCGTTCTCGGATAGGAGCCTCACAAGGAGGTCCATGGTGGTATCGTCTTCCCAGTCGTTCGGGAAGTCTTGCTTCACCGTCGTATATGTGTCACTCATGCGCTATCCTTCCTTTCCGATTTTAGGATGGACTTTTCCCTTTCCATCTGTACCAGCTTCTTGTAGCCGTATCCCTTCTCTGTGTAGTGCCGGTTCTCGGACTGGTGCAGCCCTCGGCCTATGGCACGGCTGTCCTCGTATTCGGTGAAGCCGGTTTCCTTCTTGAATCGCTCACGTTCCTCCTCGTCCAGTGGCATCGCCTTGTGGAGGTTGCGAATCTTCTTGAAATATATGTCCTTGCTGGTACGGCGCATCTTATCCCTCGCTTACCAGCGGTTCGCCGCACATCGGGCACATCTTGGCCGGCAGCTCGGCGAACTCGCCGTTCGCGTTGCTGAAGAACACTATTGAACCGAAACCGGGAAAGTTCCCCTTCCGGTATATCCGATAGCCGTACCTGTTCTCGCCAGGCAGTCTCGAGTCTGGGGCCGGTATGCGGACAATCTTCTTTGGTTCCGATGATGGCTTGCAGTATTCGCACGGCATATTTTTTTTCTCCTGTAGACGGTTGATTACGAACAACACGGTCACCATGATGACTAGCGAGTGCATGACTATCTCGCTGAAGTGGTTGCTTGCAAATATAGCAAATTTCGACTATCTATCCGTGCAGCTGGCATTAAAAATTGCTATATTTGCAGTATAGTTCAAGTACACACCACTTTTGCCACCAGTCGGATTTCCGATGGCGGTTCTGGTACAATCCTGGCGTATATGTCCACTCGATTGTCTTCTCGCTCGATATCAGTGATAACCAGGTCGGCATCAGGATTCTCCGGGTGCTCATTCCAGTATTTTTCCAGTACATCTCTGCGCATTTTCTCGGCAATTTCCATAGCCATGTAGTGATAGGCATCGGTCATGACTTATTTTCCATCCTTGCTGCTGCGCCATACGACGGTCTTTTCTTCTGGCTCGCGCTTCTTCCACCGGTTATTGAGCACATATACTGCATCTTCCAGCGTATCATTGTACACTCTGTAAGCGAACTCAGATCTGTCCGACCAGATGAAATGCCACCAGACGAACCATACCTGAGGATAGTACAGTCCTTGAATCTTGAGTACGCGTTTTGGAAGTTTTCTAATGAGCCAATCGAACATACTATCTCCTTAGTAATCCAGTTTCGTCGCATTCGCCAAGATCGTGCCATTCCAGATGCCGTTTTCCTTTGCGAACCACTATACGCGCGACACATTTAACTCGGTAGTCATATACATAGCCGAATTCCGGATGCTTTTCGCTTCTGTATTCAATGCGGTACATTGGTATCACTCCTTGAGATGGACATACCAGCGGAACTCGTTACACCGGATGACAGCCTTGTAACCTTTTGTAGGACGTTCTTGCATGGTCAGGTTCCTTCGTCGGCGTCTTCGATTTCGTACCGTAACTTGTCTGCAGCTTCTTCCGGTGTACGACCAGCATTGTACTGATCCGCAATTGTAATCGGAAAATCGTTAGTAACTCCCGGTTTATAACCGTAGACGGTAACCATCAAATTCTCCACTTTGTCCGTGTACTGTTCAAGCGTCATAAGGTCGCAGGACGAGAACACATGTGCATCAACGATTCGGTTGACTACCAGCGGGTGCGCCATGACACAACGTAGTATAGCGTCGTAGGAGTCCGTGGCGAAGGTGGCATATCTGTATTCGGTTCCCTCATTGTCCTTCCAGATTACTCGGTAGTCGGACTTGCCGTCCGTCCAGTTCTGTAAGGACGACGAATAATTCTTGTACCAATTTGGCCTACAGTCGATCATTACTTACTCTCTGGTCCAAAAAACTCCAATTTCCAGCGTGCTTGCCATTCTTTGTAGCTAAGCTGGGCTTGTTCCAGCAATTCCAGACGCTCAGGAAGCATCTCGAAAAACTGGTCAGCTGACTTGCATTCGTCCGGTTCCATGTCGGCGGTTTCCTCGTCGAACTCCCGGTGGCACCGGGAGCACCTGACTTTCTTCCTGGGTCCGAGCAGGGAATCGTAGAGTTCGCCATGCATCATGGTTAGCCGTTGCTGTTCCAGGTTATAAGTAGGCGGTACCGCCAGTTGCAGTCCATGCCGAAAATCGACTCCTCCTTCACGTCGTAGTGTGCGTCGCGCAGCGCATGGATTACTGAATATGCGATTTCACTGTCGGCGTCAAGTATGTGCTCGTGGCTGTACTTCCCTAGCGAGGCGTCCTTCCTGATGCCGTCCTCGATATCTTTGATGTAGGTGTTGATTGAGTCGAACGTAATGTTCTTGGCTTCCTTCGCGTCAAGCATTATGTCTGTCCTCCATTGACTTGTATAGGGTTTTCTCGATGTATTTCACAAAATAATCGGCCAGGAAGATGCCACCGACCGCGATTAGCGGTCGGGAACCCTTTAGGGTGGCATAGGAATGGCCGCCTCCAACGAAAATATAGCAAAATGTATTGGAATTGAACGAAATATTCTGTAAATTATATAAACTTTCTTATGTATCGGAATTATTGGCCTTCTTCTGGTACGGAATAGGATTTTAGATGCTCGGTAGATACTGAAGGCCAAAACAAGTGTCTACCGGGCATTGCTTGTTTTATGGTGATTAGTTATAACGCAGTTCTCAACTTTCCTAGCAAGGAAACTGAATCGAGATACAAGGAAGTTCTCGAAGCCGAGAAGGATTGCTATAACTATCTTAGCCAGATATTCGGAAGAATAGACTTTAAGCACCATAGATTAAGCCGATACGATGTACAATCGGAATACTACAAGGAACTGAGAGCGAAATTTCCGTTATTAAGCAGCCAGATGGTCCTGAAGGTTATATTGGAAGCCGTAGGCAACTGGACCACTTGCATAGCAAACGAAAAGGACAATTTCGAGCCGCCTACCAAGAAGAACCTTTCCATGGTTCTCGACAAGCGACTGTACAACAATTTAACACGCAATACCGTCGATTTGACTGTACCCGGTTTCAAACGAGTCCATTGCACCATTGAAACATACGAACACCTAGACAAGTTGTTTGAGGTATACCGCCCACAGAATTGCAATGTGTTCTATCGAAACGGTCGGTTCTTCTTAACGATACAGTTCGATGTGCCGGAAATCGAGCGCATCGAAGGCGAAGCCCTCGGCGTAGACCGGGGGATTCGCCGTATTGTGACCTGTTCCGATGGAACCGGGTGGATTAACCGCGAATTCAACCGAGAAAGAAGAAAGCTCCGCTATCTCCGCCGTTGTCTAAAGTCGAAAAATACCAAGTCAGCTAAGCGTCATTTGATGAAATTGTCAAAGACTGAAAGAAATAGGTCGAAGAACGAAATCCATCGGGTAGTGAACTGGCTTCTCGCCAAGGACTATACTACCTATGTACTAGAAGATTTAAGCAATATTAAGAAGTCTACTTCCAAGAAGACCATCAAGATAGATGGCAAGAACACGGAAGTCAAAAGAAAGAAGCATAATAACCGGTTTGGGCAGATTCCTCTGAAAGAAATCCAGACCACGCTAGGGTACAAGGCACCGCTTCTCGGGAAGAAAGTGGCAACAGTTGAACCAGCTTATACATCCCGCCTCGACTACCGAGGATTGCCTGAAGGCAAACGGCTGGGTACTCGTTATTATGCCTCAGACGGAGAATTGCTTGACGCCGACGGTAATGGCGCTTGCAATATCGTCCTCCGTCACCGCCCCGACTCAATCGTAGTCAAGCCGACATACGGCTCTATGGTATTCTCGGGCAGGCCGGCGTCAACCGGCCAATCGTGGCTGCAACTGGTTCAAACGGTTGCAACTGCAAGCTCACCGCCTTTAGGCGGTGCGTAGTTGACCTTGTCCCTGACTACTGGGTGCAGGTCCCCGTAGGTTCCGTCTATCTTCAGGTAGGCGTAGTTGATTCTGTCAAGCAGGTCGAAGAACGCATGGACAACTTCCTGCGGTACGTAGTTGTGGGTGTCGTATTCTGACCAGCTCATATTGGATACTCCCGGATGATTATTGAATTTTACACAAAGATAGCAAAATCTTGTTAAGCCCAGTTAAACCTAAGCAGCCACTTCAGTCCGAATGGTACTTCCGGTGGATTTAGTCCGCTTGTATCCACACAGCGAATAACCCGTTCGCCCGGCCTGGCATTGTAGTCCATCGGGACTATCTGGGTATCCTTATCAAGCATTCGTGGACGGTAGGGCATAATGAAAGCCATCTCGAACTGGCCGTCAATCATAGTTCCTTCCCTTTCACAAGGTTCTTCACTGCCACCTTATACGGGCAGTCCTTAATCAAATCATGGGAGACCAGCAGGTTCAAACACTTCGCATACTTGTCCTTCTCGTGGACGGCAGCGTGGCGGGCATCCCGCAGCTCCTTGCGCTTCGCCTTAAAATGGTCAAACATGGAAGTCCACTTCTTCCGTTCTTCAAGCACCTGGCTGGACAGGTCGGTAATGATTTTCTCGACCAGGTCGGCGGGGTAAAAGTCCACATCTACGTGGCGATATGGACCGTGCTCGTCCATATAAAATGTGCGCTTTTTGCCTTCCAGTCTTCTCATCGCAATGTGTTTAACGGGCATAAGTTATCCTATCTTTTGGCTTTGTCCACCCAAGATGTTGCTCGGGCATTTTTCGCTACGAAATGAACGGGATTCAGCCTAGTTCAAATATAGCAAATTCGTGCCTAGTTGACAATAGCAACACTTTGGGTGTACATAGCCTATCTTTTCGAGCGTTTCTATACCAAATATAGCAAAAGCCTACTTGATGGAGAAGTTGGTAAGGTTCTGGATGGTCTTCCCGTCTTCGCACTCGAAGTGGTACTGGGTGGCGTAGAGCCTCCTTTTGTGGAGTTCCCCGTGGCAGACCTCCTTTCCGTCTAGGACCAGGGTTCCTTCCGTAGGAGACGGGTGCGTCCAGAAAACGAGGAAAATGATTGCAAGTGACAGGAATATGAATGACATTGCTATTTCGTATTTCATGATGGTTCTCCTTCAGTACCGTGCGTACGGCCCCAGAATCTCATGGAGATGCGGGTATAGCAGCGCGCGCGGGTTTGACATAAGGTCATCCAGGTGTGGGTAGTAGAGGTAATCGACGAGGCGCCCGTTGATGAAGAGGTCGGTCCTGGACGGGTGCGGGCAGTACCTGATTTCGCAACGGTCAAGTACTTTCTCTATGTAGTCGAATGCTACGAATACTGTGTTCAACTGGCAGTTGTGCCGGTACCGCATGATTTCGACAACCTTGTCGCTTCCACCTTTCGGTATGGCGATGAATATCCCGTCCTCCCCGGAATCGGTCCTGGAAGCTCCCGGGAACCTCCGGTATTTCCCGGTAGTGGCGGATAGTTTCCTGGTGGTTTTACGGAGGAAGTGTATGACTATAGCGATGTAGACCGCAGTACGGAGTTTCATGTCAGTATTTATGCACGTGGTTGCGGAAGGAGAGCGGGAGTTCCAGGAAGTACCCGTAGAAGAAGGGGTGTGCCCAGTCGGAGGAAAGAAAGAGTTCCGATACGGTGCCGTAGTAGAATACCCGTTGTTCGGTTCGCCTGATTTCTTCCGGGTAGACGAACTCGGCATAGCACTTGTCGAAGTGCTTCCTTGCCTTGTCGAGGAGGGAGGAGTACAGTTCCGTTTCCGCACCGGCGGATATTTTAGCGACCAGCACGTGGCGGTTCACATCCCTGGTCCTCAGCATGAGCAGCATGTCGTAGGGCCATGTGTTGGCGGTGACGCTACAGTGGAGCTTCCTGGATGGCGAGGAGAGTTTCCCGGCGGTTTTCCGGAGGAAGTGGATGACGATGGCGATGTAGGCCGCTGTCCGTATTCTCATCAGTACATCTCCAGGTGGCTTAGGAATGACAGGGGCATAACCCGGAGGACCTTGGATACGTAGAAGGTATTCTTCCAGTCGGTCGACATGTTGGACTCGTGGATACAGCAGTAATTGCGTAGCCTGGTGCCGTTCCTTTCCCAATCATCCAGCTCGTCAGGCCACATCACCCTCATGTAGCACTTGTCGAAATGCTTCTGCGCTGCCCTGACAAATGAATAGTATTGATACAGGTCGGCCCCCTTGGCTATCTTCGCCACCCGTATCATCCTGTATTCGCCGGTAAGCGGTCTTGCGACCAGTACCTGGTCGCGAACCAGGGTCTTCCCGGGAGTTTTCCGGGAAGGCGACAGGATTTTCCGGGAGAGTTCCCGGAGGAAGTGCAGGGCGATGGCCATGTATGCCGCGGTGCGGAGGGTCATCGGTCGAGAATTTCCTTTACCTGTTCGGCCCATTCTATGGAGTCGCGTGTCCATTCCCGGATGGAGTATGAGCACTGGAGGTCGCCCAGTCCGGTACAGGAGTATACTTCGTTCCTTGAGTCGAAGAACTTCTGTGCGGCGTTTATGACCTCTTTCTCGTAGCTGAGCTTCAGGGCGAAGGCAAGTATGGCCGAGACTGCGAGCATGATGATTCCCCAGGCTAGGGCGCCCTTGTCCCCGTTTCGCTTGAAGAGGAAAATCAGCAGCAGTCCGGCAGCGGCCAGGATTGCTATGGCGATGTACTTGATGTATATGTCGGTCAATTGGTTTCCTCCTTTTCCCCAGGAACCTTGGTTTCCTGTATATTACGTATGGTGTTTGCCATGAACTTGCGTTTCCGGTACTCGAAGTATGCGTAGGCCAGGCTGACGGTAACCGGGAGGGAGAACGCGAGCCAGAGGATGGAAATCCCGGCGATGACGAGGAAGTTCCCGGTGTCCAGCCTGGTGGCGATGCATATCGGCGGTGCCATGTTGAAGGCGGCGATTGCGGATACGGCGGCCATCGTGCGCAGGAGATTCCCGGCGAGCCATGCCGTCGTGCCGGCTATCATCCTCATCGAGTGCAGGAAGTCCTTGGCGAAATCTGTCATTGTTTACATGTCCTTCACCAGTCGCACAGAGAGGCCGAGTTTCTGACTGTAGTAACCTTCGTACACACATGTATAACTGTCAATGTTACGGTTAATACCGTAGCTTCCAAGTTGGAGAGATGTCCAGAAACGTGCGTAAGAACCAACCTCGCTGGCCCCATTGTCCCAGCGGCCAGCAGGGACAGCGGAGAATCCGTACCGGTTGGTCCCGTTCCAGCTTTCTACTCTCAGGTCTACGCCATCGCCTCCTGTAGCTTCTAGCAGTTCATCCCATTCTTTCACTGACGGCAAGTGCCAGCCGGGTATCTTGTCCGCGATGCGCTTGGCTGCAACCCATGTGTAGTAGTATTCTCCATTGTCATTGTTAAAGAAGATGCCTTCGCCGCAATCGTCTACATTTAGATTCTTGTTCATCCATACCTGATTGCCGATTTTGACTTCAGTTTTCTTGAAGTAATCAGGTTCAGTAAAGTATAGCATTTTTCCACACGGTTTGGTATCTTCAATATCCATGTAGTCCACGGTAGGTTCATGCCATTCGGTATCTTCCAATTTGCGGATTAAAGTATAATCATTAACTGGCTTAGATTCGTTGCAAGAATCATACTTGTGATTAGTTTCTATTATTCTGTTATCATATAATTTTTCACCATTGCCTTGTGCCAACCACCTTCCAAGTTCCATGTTGGTTGCTCGTCTTGCCTTGGGTTCTTCAGGAATCTCGGCACAGTGTGACCATCTACAACATTCGCCAATAGCCTGTGTAGTTCCTGTCGCTTTTTGAATTACCGCATAGACAGTCTGGATTCTCGGTTCATTACACTCAACGACGTTATCCCATACTAGCATTTCCTTCGGCGGGTCGAAGACCTGCGGGGTGGTGATTTCCTTGAGTGTTTTTCCTTTGTGTTTCATGGCTGGCGTTCCTTATGTGGAGTGAGTGCGCTTGGATATGTCCCATTATTTCTCTGAATTCGCTGCGGGTTGCTCAGGGTCAGTGACAGGAATTCCGTCACGGAACGTGTGGCCGTACTGGAGCATGTCGGCCTTGTCGTTGAGCATCTGGGCTATGTTCCGTATATCTACGCAGAATACATCATCTGTCATCTTGTCTATGAGATACCTAAGGTCGGCGGAGTGCCTGTAGAATTGGATGTTGAACTGCTTTACAAGTCCGTCGAGAATCTTATTCTTGTAAAGTTCCTGGTGGGTTGCCCATTTGAGAAGTCTTTTCAACCGGAAACTAAAGCGGGTAGTCTTGTCTGGCATCTCGCTGTTATATGGATATACAGTCAATAGAGAATCATAGTCCGTGAATACCGTTAGACGTGCGACGAGTCTACCAAATGCTATGCACTTGATACGGCAAAACAACAACGAATTGCTCTGTGAGTCTTTACCCAACGGGTCAAAATCATACATTTCGAAAGTACAATGTTCCGCTCCGAACAAGTCCTCGCACGTGTCTATGAAGAATTTTGGTGTAATCATGCTATAAAACCTCGTTGCCTTAGGCTATGTACACCAAAAGTGTTGCTATTGTCAACTAGGCACGAATTTGCTATATTTGAACGAGGCTGAATCCCGTTCCTTTCGTAGCGAAAAATGCCCGAACAACATTTTGGGTGGACAAAACCTTGCCTTAAATATAGCAAATTTTTCTATATTTGGAGAAAGATTATAGATTATGTACGACTGGAAGGACGCGATGCGGGGAAGCATGCCCGAGGACCTGCTCCCGGTGAAGGCACTGGAACCTACCGGGAAACCATGTGTTACCGGAGAGGTGGATGCCGAGATTGTAGTTACCGACAGGTTCAGGACGGAAATACACAAGGCCAGGCGGTACCGGGTGGACCTTGGGTGGTGCACCGAGTGGTACTGGGACCTTACACGGGAGATACGGCATGCTGCCGGATTTCGCATATGGTACTGGAGCGTGTTCGACAAGAAGGAACTGGAACGGGAACTTGTGGAGGAATGCAAATGAATATCGTATGGATAAGCCCAACTACCGAGCTTCCGCGCTACAATATGGAAGTCCGGATTCTGGTAGCAGACCGTTACGGCCGTCGCGTCGAGGACGCAATGCTGTGCCGGGAATCCAACGACGAGGACGGTACCGTGGCAAGGTGGTGGAAGGTACGCGGTGATGCCAACCCGTGGAAGGTTACCGACAACCGGGTGATGGCCTGGCACTACGAGCTTCCCTTCGATAGAGGCCGGGAGTTCCCGGAAGCCCTGAAGGTGCCCAAGGAAGCAATAAGATGAGATATTCGGAATGGGTGGAAAATGTACAACTACAAGAAGAATATGGACAAGCCAGTACGTATCCGGCTGGTACATGAATACAAGGAATATTACAGGCTGGAATTCTGTACCACCAATAGATGGTTCTTCAACACGTGGTACATTGTAGCTGAGTACGAACGAGCCTGTATACATTACAACTTATCCGGTGGTTGGACAAGTCGCTTGTTCCTCGTCGAATCCAAACAAGACGGTGATAGGAAACTAGCCGATCTTCGTTCAAAGTTGAAAACCGTTGGCGATATCTACAACGAGTTCATCCGAGTTGGAGAAATTGCTGAGGCAGAGGATGAACGGCGATATCAAGAGTATATGGACAAGATAAATGCCGTTCCGCCGGTCATTGATTAGCTACTCGTCCTTGACCAGGAACATTAAACGCCGGCCGTACATTGTCCTCGAGTTCTTCGCGAGCCTTAAGATGTCTTCGCCATGTATCGCAACAAGATCGTCCGCCATGTTATCAAGCCTATCCACGCGCATGCTCAGCCTCAGTCGGCTGTCCTTGAACCACATGCTTGATGTATACACGAAATGTATAGACTTTTGTTCGTTTCCATCCAAGTCGACACACGATATCTTCATGTTGGTATCCTCAATAACGAACGGTGCCACGTGGCCAAGCAACGCATTGTAGTTGGAGCCATTGTAGGCGAACATATCGTGGAAGGACAACCTAGCAAGCGAGCTGAACCCAATCATCTTGCACAGTGTACCCATATCGTATTCGCCGATTGCGATGTCGTTGAGAGTCATAACAGGGAATTCGTCCGAATTTCTGAGCTTTCGCGGGATTCGCACGCCGGCCAGCTGCTTCAGTCTACCCTTCCCGTATTCTGTTAGGCTTATTGGTTCGTTGCTGTCGGCACCAGTCCTCTGCACCTTCGCGCCTATCGCGGCATATAGCCGGTACAGGTCCTCACGGTTGGGCAGTCGCCATCCGTCCGGTATGGCGGACGCCTCGTCCTCCTGTCTGTACAGTATGCCTCGCGAGCCGTCATCTCCGGACACGCGAACCGACGTGTTAGGGTCCAGAGCACGGACGGCATCAGCTCCGCCTACAGGCATGCTGTCCGGTGACAGTAAGCGATAGGTTATCAGTTGACGGGAACGGCAGCTAAGCACGTACCTGGTTTGTGGTGGCCGGATCGACAACAGTACTGATGACGGCTTCTTCTGCCATTCGAAACCTGACAGTAGACGACATTCCGTTAGACCGCTGCCGCTGGTATATTCCTCTACGATTTTCTCGGAGACTTCCTTTACGGTTTCTGGGTCGCACGGCATGCCGGCCTCCTCCATCGCCAACCGGATTGCCCTATCCCGCTCGGATTCGGCATTCTCAAGTACGTTGGTAACCCGCTGGCCGACTTCCGGACCCATGTCATAGTAGTGACTCAGGTCTTCAAGCAAGTTTCCTTTTATAAGGCGGTCACCTATGCGGACAGCGTCGATAAATACGTTGTACACCGGCTCGTACACGTCTATCTCGCCGTGAAGGTATGTGTAGTACCGGCTACTCGTGACCACAACGTATGAGCCGTCAACCCGGCTATCCACCGATGGTCTGGTTTCAGTCGCTATCCTATCGTACATGTCTCCTACATATTCCTTCCCGTGTACCCCGTCGTACTGATTCATCCAGTTCACGCGGAATTCCTTCGTACCGTCGGAATTCTCGTGCATCTCGAGGGTAGGGACGAAAACCCTCACCTCTGGTGTTCCGCAGTCGAGCAGTGCTCCGACATTCTCCGGTATCTCTCGTACTTCCCCCGGTGAGAACCGCATCGGTTCAGCAAGCCATGTCCGTCCGCCGAGCGACACTGTGCGGTATGTCTGGCCGTCCCTCCGGTCGACGAAAGTTCCCTCGATTCTACGGTGGCGGCGTCCGCTGGCAATGTATCCGGACATCTCCCTGCGCTTCTCGCGTATGCTTCTGTTGGATTCCAGCGTATCAGCACGGAGCCTCTCGGCGTACTCTCGGTAGGAATTCCTGTTGTACGGTGGGCACACCTCGAAGAACGGCCCTCCGAGAAGGTCGGAAAGTTCGACCTCGTCGTACTTGTTGTCCCCCTTCCTCTCGTCGACATTGTCGTGCGAGTGGTTCCACCTGTTGTTGACGTGGACGAGGCGTCCTCCGGGACCTATGTCGATCCCCAGCATGGACTCTCCGTACAGCTCGTCGGTCTCCTTAATGTCCTCGAAACCAGGAAGCACCGCCAAGTACAGCTTTACCGGTATTGAATGACCGTTTTTCGAAGCCATATGGTAGTTTTCGAACGCTCCGCTAGACCCAAGGTGGCACCAGCCGTGCGGCTTAGTATACTCGTAGTACTTGTTGGCGGTCTCGAAATTTTCCAGAGGAATAATCGTATATCGACGGGGGCCGTACTTCCTTCGGCGGAGCTGTCTCCTCATGGCTCCCCAGTGAGCCGCTATCCTCTTTCCGTATGTCTCGTCGAAGTCCTTGAATGTGGGCCGCTCGCCGTCCTTGCCGAGATACCTGTCGTATTCGTCAGCATGTGCTATGGATATGATGCGTATGATGTCGTGGAGGCGGCCTATCGGCTCTGGCTCCTCGTCACCGGTACCTAGCGAGAGCTCTCCGAAGGCGATACGGGCTGCACCCGGGGCGAAGCGTATCTTGCACTGGCCGTCTCTGAAGAAGTGCGCACGGAGGTCCTGGTAGGCCGCACGGGTCCACGAGGAGATCCCCCGTTCCGTAGCTATTTCCTCGTATATCGAGCGTAGCGTCATCGCGTTGGGAAGGGACTTCAGTACCTTCTTCGTATATCTGTAGGCGTCGCCTTCTGATCCGTTACCGATCGGTTCCATTGTCGTATCCGTATAAAAAAGGTGGACAGCCGTCGACTGCGCCATTTTCCGTCAGTTGCCAGGGCCGTACCATTGCTTTCTCGAGTCCGGAACGGTATGCGCACTCGCGTTCCGTTCCCATGAGAAGGCGGTACAGCCGCACGCTGCATCGGACAGAATACGTGGTGCAGGAGGCCGTCCAGTGAGAAATATAGCAAAATGTGGCGAAAACGGCAACATACGTGCCAAAAATGCCATTAATTTGCTATATTTGGAACAAGCAAACTTAACTAGAAGGCTAATATGCTTAACGAAAGAGCAGAAGAATATATCAAGGACGGATGCACCATAGAGAACGCCATGATAGAAAAGGCGGAAATATCTTCCGATGACATCCCCACAGTGGACCTGGTACTCAAGTTGCCCCACGGCGGTGTCGTATTCGGCGGTATCTGCTTCGGTGGACATAAGAAGGACAAGTATGGTGAAAGTTACATATCCGGCTGGGATCGGGGCATGACCATCATCTACCGCATGATGCAGATTGCCGGTGTCTCCAAGTGGAGCCAGATTACCTATAAGCCGGTCCGTGCCGTAATGAAAGGAAACATGATTGTCGCCGTAGGCCACTTTATGGAAGATCTCTTCCTGGATTACAAAAAGCCGTTTTATGATACCGATGAAATAAAGGCATAATTATGTTCAATATCACGCCAAGATTCTTCCAAGACACCTGTAGACACTTATTAGGTGCAAACAATTGTACTTTCGAACTCTCTGACAGCAGCGAATGGAACGATGGATTATTGTTCTGTCGTATCAAGTGCATTGCATTTGGTAGAACTGTAGCACGTCTATCAGTGTTCACTGATAATGATTCCATCATGACCGTATATCCATACAACAATGAGCCAGAAAAGAGTACCAGTGTTAGTTTCCGTGTGAAACGACTTCTCAAATGGGCAACCAACTCGGAAATAAACCGTCAGAAATTGCTGGACGGCTTAATCAAACAGTTCAATAACCAGTTCTACCGGCACACCGACGACATTGAGTACGTAATCGACAAGATTACCGAGGACGTTTTCGCTACAGACTTGAGAAAGCTTGGTAACAAGCTAGTGGACCGTGCCGACATTGCCCAGTTCGGACATACTCGGAGAGAGGAACCGGCATGATGCATGGTATCGATGATATTAAGAGTATTCCACGATATATCACCAGTATTTTTACTATATTTTAATCATGGATTCAAACGACGACCGTATAGACTGGAAAGAACTACGTAGGCGAATAGTCATGACCCCGGTGATAGTGCCGCCAGCACCGTCCGAGGAAGTGCTGGAACGTAAGCGGAAGAAGGACCGCGATAGGTGGAACCGCCACTATCACAACAATCTCGAGCACTGCCACGAAAGACAGAAGGCTTGGGAAGGGGCCAATCCGGAAAAGGTGAAGGCCAAGCGAAACCGGTGCTACGCGAAAATGAAGCTCGACCCGGTGAGGATGGAGAAGAAGCGAGAACGCCAGCGCCAGTACAAGGCCAGGTTGAAACTCAAGGAGGCTGCATAATGGTTATTTCATACGGAAAATGCAACTCGTGTGGACGGTTCGGCATGAACCGGTGCTTCTGGTACTGCGAATCCGATACGGCACCACTCTACATGTGCTCCGAGTGCTACTCGGATTTCGACAACGCACTGGAGGAAGTAGCATGGACAACGCTTCACGGCTACGACGAGATGGACCAGTTCTAGAAAGGAAACCTTATATGACAGAAGCAAAGATATACATAATTCTAGGTGCATTGGCATTTATTGCCTTTTGTTCCGGTGCGCTCGTATTTTCTGCTCAGCACGTTGTCGACAAAGCCGGAAACCTGGATGTCATACATTTTACCGGTATCGTCGTTCATTCATTTGCCATAGTGGCCGCAGTGATTTTCGTAATTTTCCGAATCATTGAAAAAAAGGACTACTAAACTATGTTTTTCTTATTGGAAGGAAGTTCCGTAACAACCGACATCCTAGCCCACGGTACCAACCGGGAGAGCTTGCTGAACGAATTTATGGATTCTGCCGGCAGGCATCTTTCCGCCGGTGGCATATCGGTATATGCGGGCAAAGCCGGCAAGGAAAAGAAATTAGAACTGGATGGTTCATTTGCCGAAAACGTCAACCACCTGAACTATCTGATGCTGCAAGGCACTCCGGTTTTCCGGTTTCGGTTCAACGGCGAACCCGATACCGACACAACACTGAAAATCATCGACTATGCTATGTAGAGGAAATTGCAATGTACAACATTTTCGATAAGGATTATCCGGTGCACCACGAGGAGCACGAAGTCCTACCAAAAGCGTCCTTGTCCGGCAAGAATTCCATCGAGGCCACGGTCGCACGCGGCTTCGAGCAACTCAAGACGTCCAGCATAGGCCGTCTGCTGTCCGCCCTGTTTCCCTACGAAGTCATGCTCACGTACGACCAAAACCACAAGAGTTGCAAGGTCATCGTGGCCAATGACCTGTATATCGACATAGCTGTCTCGCCCGAAGATCCGGAACATCCAGACAAGTGCTACCAAGTAGCCTTTCATGAAAAGAAAATGGTAGACGGACTCTGGGACTTCGTCAATACCGAAACGGTCAACTGGAACTTGGACGAATTGGTCAAGTACATACTCAGGAACAGCGACGGTTAAACATGCACTACAATATACTTCTTGTCGATAAAAGGCAACATCCGAAAGAGCCTAACTGGTGGTCGCGAATCTGCGTCTACGTGTCGACCGACCTGGAAAGGACGGCCAAGCTGTACGCGAATCTTTATACCAGGTTTCTGGACTTGGTGGCCGACCTGGACGACTACCTCATGTACGACATTGTTCTGGAAGAGGACCCGAATTTCGAGGACGATACAGGCGCGTTCAAGTTCTCGTCCCCGGCATTGAACATACTCACTCCGGAAATCTGCAAGGAACTGGACTTCGTTATCGACCACGAGGACGAGTTCTCTAAAACATGGGATAAGGGAGCATAGTATGAGCAGGTATTGCAGCTGTCCTATATGTCGGCATGCCAACAAAGGAAACATCCACGGTACGATCGGATCTACCGAGTTCGGATGGTACTTGAAGGGCGTCATCGAGGGTATCAAGTCCACTCTCGCCGAAATGAAGCGGAATCGGAACATTTGCGAAATTATGGACGATTTGTACTGGCGAGAAACCATGCTTTCCGACCTGGTTAAGGAATTGAAAGAGAAAGGCGTGCCGGTTGACCCGGCGTTTCTAGAGCCGGAACATTTCCGGCTTGAAAACTTGCAAACAAAGGAGGAAAACAATGACTGAAGAAAAAATGTATGATATAATCGAACGTACAGTGACGAAGCGCGTCGAGAAAATAGCCAACCTGCTGTTCTTGAAGCTTGCTGTAGGAACCATATCCGAGAAGATATGGATTGCAGGCAACTCGCTCAACGAGGGCGACGTGCACGACGTGGACGTATTCTTCCCACTCAACGGGCACGGAATAGGCGGATGGAGCGAGCAGCCTATTGTGCTGGATAAGCTCTACCAATGTATAGCCGCGTTCAATAACGACTTCAAGGAAAAAATGGGAGAAGCAAAGGTTCTGTACGAGAGCAAGAACGCTACTACCGTCGAATTCGGCGGAACAAAGTACCAGTTTTGCATGTACCAGAAGGACAACGCGCAGGAACTGGTTGAATCGTTCGACTTCTCGCATATCCAGATTGCCGCCGTGATCGATTTCGAGGAAGACGGCGAAGAAAACCAGCCACAAGTTTCCGACGTCGTATACACTGATGACTATCTCGAAGCCAAGATTACCGGACAAAGCAAGTACACGGGTACCGACTATCCTCTCGGTTCGGTTTTCCGCGCCGAAAAGTATATGCGATATGGTCAGCTGTCACGATCCGAGTACAAGAAATCCGTCGTGAAGGCGTTGACTGACGTGATCAAGCGCGGTTACAAATCATACGATGATTTCAAGGACTCTATAGGGGCAATAGACTTGCTGCTTTTCGAGAAAGATACATCGAACGCCCTATTCAACTATTTCACGACATGCGCCGGCCGAGGAATGGTAGACTCTATCCAATCTGGTACCGAGCAGTTGAAGAACGAAACGCAGTTCAGCTACTATATGTCCAAGGACGATGACGAAACCGAGGACGGTGATGAACGGGACATTATCGAAGAAATGGAAATGCAATCACCTTCCGACGACAGCAAACCGTCACTCAATTTTGATGATATGTTCCAAAGGGATCACAACGATGCAAGCGAATCATAATATATCCAATTACTACAAAGCACTGGCTTCCATCATCAATCCAGAAGCAGCATACGACAATTATGAAACTTTTGTCGCGATTGATTTCCGGTACAATGACAAAGTTAGACGGTCGGTGCCTAGCGTGGCTATGTACGACAAAAACGGCAGTCTGGTATGCCGTTTCAATCGTTTAAAGAGTGCCTACTTGTATGCACAGCACTTGTACGAACACATGATTTATACCATGTTTCATAATTGAAAGTGCCATTCCGAGTTAGGTAGCCATTCAACTTCCCCAGTACTTGGCGTAGGATATTCTTCTACGCCATTTTCTATGGCGTCTCGCCACATAGGGCCCAATCCATACCGTATCAATTCGTAGTACGGCATTTTCTTGTATATAATCCCAGTGTCCGGGTCGGTACCGTGGTACATGGCATAGGCCAACTTATACGGGTCCGGACTTTCAGTACCACAGTACTTTTCCTCGATGTATATCAAGATTACGCCATCGAGAGCCGGCCATGCCCCCAGAGCCCTGTATTTCCGGTCTGGTGGAATATAGTCGTATTCCCGCGTATCGTCGTTCCTGAAATACGTGCCGCCATTCAGCCGGCATATTGCGTCATGCAGATGGTCGGCCACTCTACCGGAGTCATCACCGGTTATATGTTCGAATTTCAGTTTTCCGTAGTCCATATGGCCGTCCTACAGAATGGCACGCCGCTCGGCGAGGCATTGCTTGGCGTATTTTACCGATTCAGAATCTTTATCGTCGGCAATCAAGCCCCGGTACATCATGGCCGAAAACTGCGGATTGGCAATCATCTGTTTTCCATGCAGAGAAGGCCATGCGTACAACAGTGCGGTGCCGTCATGTCCGTCCAGTTCAACTTTCATCCCGTCGATCACACTTTCGCGTTCAGCCAACAGCTTGAAAGTATCTATATCAGACGACATGATTTCCGTTATGTCGTACACGAATTTTTCGTCGAGCTGTCCGTGCACATAGATGCCACTTGCCAGTTCGTAGTCGCCATCAGTACTTTCGCCACTTACTCTGAATCGCATAAGGTCCCATTTATTTGGTTGAATTGTAATGCACGTCGAGTATGTCGTACTTGAACTTCAATTGAAGGAACTTAAGCAAGGCTACGATGAACCAGTCGGTTTCGAAATAGCCAAAGTACATGAAGTGGCCGTCTCGACCTTCCTTCCAGTCGTACTGTATGATGTATTTCTTAGGATTCATCGGAGTCCTCGGCAATTTTTTCATCAATTTCGTCCACCGGCTCTGGACCGACTTCGGCTTTTTCCTCGTCACTGCCGAACGACCGGACAATGTCGGACCAGGAATACTGACAGATATTGTCCATAATCCGGTCTTCGTGCGACGTGCCACTCTTGCGAATAAGGAACGATGGTTCATCCACTTTAATATCTCCGGATGCGTACTGCTTCAATTTTCCAATCAGTTCGTCATATTCGCTGTTGATTTTTTCCGTTGCCGACCGGATTTTTTCATTTCGAGCGGTTTCAACCTGCTTAATGAATTCGTCTATTCGTGATCCGGCTTCGACAATCCAATCATTTTCCATAGCTTCTTTGAAATCTTCGTTGTCGATTTCAAATGAGGACCACGTGTACGCACGTTCGCCGTAACATATACGAGTACCTTTACCTATGAACTCAACGTGCCACTTCATGAATCTCACGCGTTCGATATTTATGACATATATGGTCGCGATATTCTTGGTTGCATACCATACCGTCTTGCCTACATAACTGTCCGCCTTCGATACCAAATCATCCTGTCCAATAAGCCTTCTGAGCAAACGGTTGACCCTGTTCTCGACGTCGTGCTGTTTATCAAACGCTTCAGACGACATGTACTCGTATCCGTCGTAAAGTTGAATTTCAGACTTGATACAGTCCAGCAGTTGCTTTCTTTCCTCTAGTTTCATGATTCCCTCATTATTGGAAGATTTCATCCAGGTTATTCCAGTCGTCGCGGACAGATTCGAAAAGATCTCCAGCCAATCGTTTCAATGTAGATATACTTAAAATGTCGCGTGGCTTTCTGTAGGATATGTCCACAATAAGGATTCCGATGGCATATGCAACTACAAGAACTGGCGCTGCAAATATATACAATGCACGGAAAAACATCATTTTAATCATGGTCACCACCTTCTTCATCGACCGGTTCGACGGATACCGCATTGTCCACCATCTTGGCAGCGTCGTGCGAGTCTTTCGCCATGACCGTGACGGATTCCTCGACTGGTTTGCCATTCCACTTGATTTTCTTATCCTTCATTTCTTGATAGGTGAGGTATCTGGTGACCTTGAAAGGAACGGTTTCCCTGTCGTCGGAAAACATAGCCGACACCTCGCCAAACGTGTCCTCCGATATTTCGTAGAACTGAATGTCGGACAGGTTGTACTCGTCCAGACGTAAACATACTCTGTTTCCGAGATGGTCAATGCACGACATTTCCACATAGCCTCGTCCAAACATCTCGTTGACCGCGCGGAACCCAAGAATGGCGAAGTACTTCCTGCTTATTCGCAGCACCGGTTCACCAATGGGCATATCATTGTCCAGTCTGGTGTATACTGATTTCGGCTGACTGCAAGTGATAAAATTATCCTTGGTATAGCCGATCACTTCGCGGTCAATCATGACGATGTACTTTTTCTCGAACCGCTTGAAGAAACGTCGGACGAAACGGTCACGGTCGCTGTCCGTCATCTCGTGGTCAGCGCGTATGGACCGGTATTTCTCGTTGATGCAGTCGGAATGGCCATAGAATTTGCCGAAAATTCTACTAGACACGTCTCGTTTAATCGTTTCGTACTTCATTGTTTAGCTATCCTAACGTTCTCAGTTCATCGAACGAGATCCACTTTTCCACATTTTTCTTCTCGCAGTTCCATCGGTACTGGAACCATGAAGAATCCGCCTTGTTGAACGCGGCCTCTGCAATGCTTCCATACGAGTCCATCACCAAGTACGTACCCGAAGATTTCGGCATTTCGTCCGGATACTTGTGCCAAGGTATTCTACAAATTTGCCCAGCTTGCTGCCCACATAGACTGAACAGAAGGTTTAGCAAGTAGTTGATTACTGTATTGCTCTTGAGATTCTCGTAGTTGTTCCACTGGTTGAACGTCTTGAATCCATATTCCTTGGCCTTTGTGTCCATCTCTCGGCACAGTTCTTCAGTGGTAAGCGGTGCAACAACTTTTTTGGTGTACTCTCGCCGGCTAATAAGCCTTGCAGCATAAGTCGGATGGCAATACGACTGCTTTATGATTTTCCAGTCCACCAGTCGCAATGTTTTGTGGTGGAACTGTGCGGAAATGAAGGAAAGGTGAGCAAATCTGGCGAACTTGCCTACGGCGATAGTCAGCCTCTTGTGCAGCTTGCTCCACTCTTCCACGCTGGCTCGCTTCTGTCCAGTCAATATGGAACGGTCGGCAGAATCAAAATCCAGTATCTGCGACGTGCTAACCGCGTTGCATACCATGTATTCCGATTCATCATCCTTTGCAAATTTCAGACGGCTCCGATAGAGGTGCGTCAGCAAATAACCTTCTCGGTTGGGAACGGAAATGAACGAAGCCAGCTTGATTCCGCATACGACCAAGTCATGTATGGACGACTTGTTTTCACGGTCATTCGGCGTATCGATTACCATATGGACCGGATAGTCTACCAGCTGGAGCCGTACGAACCAGTTGTGCATGCTGTCAAAAAATGGTGGTTCATAGATGGATGCCATCGTTTCTACCTCATAATGAAGTTTGTTAGATTCTGTATGATTCTGCCGTCCGAGCACTCGAATACGTACGTCTCTGGCGAGTATGCGTGCTGGACGGTCTTCAGCCGTCCGGAACACACAGGTTCGTCCTTCCCGTCCATATAAAGAGTCCCCGTAGTATAGTCAGGTATCATTACATATACTAGGAATAGTGCAACTACCATCAGAATAACTGCGGCAACAATCCACTCTATTTTTGTTTCTTCGGCCATATCTATTTCCCTACATTGACTATATACAGTGCAGTATTCAGCTTGTGTACGATGAATCCCTTGTAATACAGCGACAGCCTATACAGCCTGCCTATCTGGAACCTCCTCCGGTCTATAACCGTCTGGTCGGTTTCCCCGAGCAAGTCGTTGTGAAGGTTCTTGATACGTGATATGCAGTACTTCCACTTTGCGCGGTACGCGTCTTCGCGTTCGTCATAGTACTTGTCGAAGTTGTACCTGACCTGGCCCTCCAGTTCACGGACAACGTCATTGTACTCGGACACCTTCACGAACCGGTTGTCGATCAGGTGGTCGTCTACACCGCCGCCGACATTCACGGCGTTGGCTATTTCTCTCGAATGGTATGTGTGCGGTTCTTCCATAATCAGTTCCATGTCATACCTACAGCGGGCGGTAAGCGAACACTTTCCATGAATCCGGCATCTTGACCTCGTTACGCTTCTTGTCCAGCAACAAAGCATTAACTTGGGATGCGTCGTCCACGTACACCTTGGTCGTGAGTGGTATTACGAACGGTGTGTCGTCGAAACTGACCTTGTCAGTAAGAATTATCGTACGGGCGATTACGCCGTCCTTGTGGCTAGCAGACGGTTCGGCAAACTTGGAGTACAGTCCGATAAGTCCATCATAATCCAGGTCGTCACCGATGTGGTCCCTCTTCACGTCAAGCACTGCGGTGGCGATCTCGTCAGTATGCTGCGTCCTAAACCAGCCGACTGGATTGATTGATTTAGGGTCCTCGAACATGGAGAAATCCAGTTCCATATTTGCCGTCTTCACCTTGAACTGGGCCCGACGCTCACGGTATTCGTCTATTGTCTCGTGCAGAGTATCAACGATATCGAATCGTTCGTGGTCGATATTGGCGATTACGCTGTTCGTATATCCACCTTTCGGCACGTCCGGATGAGTCCTGAGATGTTTCAACAAGAGCAGAGCGGTCTTGTTGTCCTGGTCGATCTCGGACAGGTCGTACTTGACCGAACGCATGACATCTTCGGTATCGGCTATACTAAGTTCGTATGGCTGGCCGACGGTGTCTACTGCTCTGAGCAGAAGGGGGATATTGTATCCGAGATGGTAGGAACGGTGTTTTTTCATGTGAATCCTCTTTTTCCGAGAAATATAGCAAAATATGCGTACGATGGCAAAGGAAATTGCCAAATGTTACCTAAAATGCTATATTTCTGCCAAGTTCGCGTGTTGCGGACAGTAAATGCAAACAACAGGAGATAAAAATGAGGAAATTTAATTCATTCGCCGGAATGATGCCACGCGACTTAGTAGAGTTCGAAGCACATATAGTCAACGATTGTGATGGAGAACATTGCAAGGGCGACGAGTTCCAGGCGTGCCGGTTCGGATATGCGATCCGATGGTGTGACGGAAGCGGCGAGACAGCCTTCATTCCAGAAGAATCACTGGAAGAAGCTATCAAGCGCGGAAAGGAACAGCTCGCCAAGAAGGGCTGGGTACTGTCAGAAGAACAGTATACGGGCCAAGAGATCACCGAAGAAATCATCGAGAAGTATACCAAGGAAATGGTATCTACTGATACGCTGAGGGACGAGTTCAAGCGGTATCTCAACTTGTGGGCAGCTTGCATGGAACAGCCTTGGTTCGATGTAATTCGTGACGCTGTCAACCAGCCTCCCGGAATATACAACATCAACTCATTGCCGGACTCGACTAGGGAAAACTCCAACGTCAGCCTAATAAATTTTAACAGAGAGTTAGGCGTGATGCTTCTCCGAAAAGCCGGGGAATCGGTAGACGATGACCACATCGAATACCGTTCCTATTCCACGAAATACGAAACTATCGACGAGGCAAAGGTTCACTTGGGACTACCCATTGACTGCCCCGACATTACAGCAGTGAATGCACTTGTTACCAGCATGGAACGGCGAGAGAACGAGTTCCGCAAGGAACTGCATGACTATGCTGCTAATTTGAGGAAGAACTGCATTGAACTGTTCGATGAAATGACAATGTACTTCAACAACTACCAGAAAGGCATCATGGGGTTCTACAAGTTGCACCAGTTGGTAGCGGCAAACATGTTCATTACTGGCAATGTCAGTAGACATGACTCTCGTATCAACAACAGGTGCATGGCCGACTTCGCTACTGACGCGCCATACATGGATTACAGTTCCATGAAGATGTACAAGCAGACAACCAATGGTGGACTTATCACAGAAGTAATCATTCCGTTGAATGCTAGTGTTGTAGATCAAGTCAAAGATTGCAAGAAACGCTACCAGACCACATTAAAAAGCGATTCATTGGACAGTCATTTCCACAAAAACATAGCATGGTCCGAAGGTGATACTGTCATGCATATCATCTACGGGTTTGATGACGATGGCCAGCCAGTAATCTATATGGATACAGACAATAGCATGGACGCGGAAATCCTAGCTGTACACAAACCAAATACCTTTGCCGATGGACCAATTGTAGAGGACGTGGACTATGAAGGATACGAGAATGCCGAAGACAAGGACTAGGCTCAGGTCGCCTATCAAGAAACACAATCCGACCGGTATGGAAATAAACACCACCGACGACGGTATGGTTGTATTCCCTATGTCCAACAACAAGCTTGCGACCACGTGGATGCAGAACGTCGATTCCATACTGTCGGAAGGTACCGGCAAGATAACGCTGGACAGGCTGCAGCAAATGCGTGACAAGCTGTCCAACGCGCTGACGCTTGTCGACAGCCGGTTGACCGAGATGGAACTGAAGAAAGCGGAAGAATCGGCCAACACTGTGCGGAAGACGCTGATAGACAGCATCCCCGGGTTTGTAGGAGGCACCGTACGGCGTACCGCCAGAAACGGTCAATACGAGCACTACGCAATCATGTTAATCACGTCGGCCCATGTAGACGACGCAATCAGGCTCCGTGGGCTGTCCCCATTCGCAAACATACCGTTTGACCCCAAGAAACCAATAAACGCAAGACAAGGGGTAATCTCGGTCGACATCACTCTGCCGTTGGATAAACTGCACGTAGTAAACGTAAAGTCGGGATCGAACTTCTCCGTCAGCGTTGACGGAAACAGCGCCGTATACGAATTCAGCAATGAATCCGATAAAAGCACCGAGCACCTCGTCAGAGAATATACTACCGAATTCATGGCCAGACTACTCGACTTGTCCAATAAGAACGACGCCAATGGAAACAGCAAGAAGGTTAAGCATGGACGGAAATACAAACAGGCAAAATGAGGACCTGGCCGTATTGCTCCGGAAGTACCCGTTTCTTCGTATCAGGAACGTGTTTACCCGCAAGCAGTGCTTCCACGGTAAGTCACAGAATTTGAAATATAACCATTACAACTCGTTCAAGGGTACTGGATGGGAAAGTCTCTGGAAGAGATACCTCGAACGACTGTTTCGCCTGTATGACGAGAAGTGGTCCAAGGATACTCGCAAGAGCTTCATGTTCCACCAGATCAAGGAAAAGTTCGGTACTATGCGTATCTATACCAGTTTCTACGATTCGGACGAGGACTTGGAATATATTGCCGAGATGCTTTCCTACTATACTTGCTACCAGTGCGGCAAGGAGCCACGTGACGAGCAAGGCAGACGAGTGATATGGTTCAGCCGTGGATACATACTTCCGTACTGCGAGGAATGCGCGAAGAAGTTCGGTAGAATTGACGATTACGACAAGGAAACACAAGACGAGTTTTCAACCATAATGAACACCAAGGACGGAAAGTTCCGCATTCGGTATGCCGAGAAGGACGGATGGCTCGTCAAGGGGACTCCCGAAAGGATAAACGATGAAAAAGAAGATTGAGATAGAGTTCAGCGAGAAGGAACTGGACGAAGTCGCTTCACAGAACCTGGAAGGGATTCTGTACAAGGTCATATACGACGTAGCCGTTTATGCAGACGTTAAGAAAGTGTCCATAGATGGCAACGTTTTCTGGCTGAAGGGAAAAGAGCGTAACAACTGAGGTATGAACCATGACACTAACCGATTACTTGAAGCACTTTATCGGTCGTCCGTACATCTGGTCCGGCGACGGAACCGGTCCGAAGCACAACGGTTTCGACTGCAGCGGACTCGTTCTTGAAGGACTGTGGGCCTTTGGACTCTATTCCGGAACTGACACTACTGCACAAGGTCTGTACAACCATCTTATCAAGACGGATAAATGGAATGAAGGTAACATAGATCACGCTAGCGACGGCGATATACTGTTTTTTGGCAAGTCCACTACCAAGATCACCCATGTGGCAGTCGCCCTCGGTGATGGCCTTATGATAGAAGCTGGTGGCGGCGGTTCAAAATGCACGACGGCTGCGAACTCTACTGGGTTTGTCCGAATACGTCCAATTCGCAAAGACGTGATTGCGTGCGTATACATGAAAAAGTAGTTTATTCAAAAAAAAAAATCCGGACTCAGTCCGGATTTTTCTATATATCACCATCACTGCAGGCAAACGGCTTAATCTTCACCTTGTACGAATCGTCCACAACAATGATGCAGATGACGACATACGGTTCCGAATGGTCATTCTTCCAGCCGGAGTTATATGCATCGATGCATATGGAAAGCAGATTATTGCGTATTTCTTCGGCATCGCCTAACTTACCGTTGTCGATCAGTTCGAGCGTAGGCGTAGGAACAACGAACGTCAATCCGTCGATGACGGTGATAATGGTATACGGCTTCGTTATCTTCTTGATATGATTCTTAATCAACAAGAAACCAAGCCAAACGGCAACCAGCAAGACAAGCGCGGAAAAATAAATCATCATCATCATCATACTATACGCCTGCCCAGTTGATCTTGAACCATTTCTGTACGGAATCCTTGTCGCACAGGTAGTCGTCACCGGACTCGTCGTCCCAGCAATTGGCGTAACTGTTCCATACGGCGAACTGGTGCCCCTGGAAACTTGGCCATATCGCTACCGGCTCGTCGTCTTCGGGAAGACCCTTGCTGGCAATATGCCATCCGCTGTCGCTGACCGAGTCGGAACCGTTCTCCGGAAGCATGCCCGAATTCTGGTAGGCGAAGCTCGTTACCGAGCCGGCGTACATGGGCACAAGGCAGTCCTGACACTGTACGAAGAAACGGCCGTCCTTGAAGCAACCCGACATGATTGTGTCGGGCGTTTCCTTGTCGATAAAGAACATTGGTACGTTCTCGCGAGGAGTTTCCTTACCAACCTCGTACCAGTTGAATGTAGTGTGGCATCTGTTGCTCATTTCGCCCCCTAGTAAAACTGTCCAACCGGAACAAAGTCGATCCGGAAACACATGACACCGTCGGTGTCCTTGTAAAGACTTATAAAAATTTGTGGAGTGAAGATATACTCAGTGTCGGTCTGCTTGAAATTGAGACTGGCGCACAATGTTCCCCTCTCGTCTATCATTGCCGAGCAGTTCTCGTATATCTTGTAGCCATAATTCGCGTCACCTACCGGACTGCCGTCCCATGCCATTTCGTAAAGCTTGATAAGCGTCGTCATTATGCTGCTGACAGTTCTGCACAGTTCTCCGGGCCTTACCTTGTACGGAGCAGTCTCCACTTCCTCCTCGACTAGGCCTAGCTTGTTGCATACCTCGGCAGCGTCGTCGAAACTGAACGCGCTAAGCGCGTCGTCCACGATGTCGTGCCACTTGTTCCAGTCCACCGTGTAGTTGAGCACGTCGTCCTTGGTCAGTCCGGTATCTTCGACATACTTTATTATTCTATGCAGAATGTCCGAATACTTTTTGAAGTATTCCTTCACAGTGCATCCGCCGACCGGCAATACACCGTGCAGCGAATCACTGTACACGTAATATATCTGGTCCGATTCGTAGTCAAGTTTGAACTTCATTGTACGGGACGGACCACTGATTATCAGTTCTTCGTCGCCGTAAGTGAACTGCACGTTATTAGACATCTTGCCCAGCATTTCCACTATATTGTATATGGTGGCCGGTCGCTCTTCCAACGGGACTTCGTCAGTTGTCTTCTGCTTGTGATTCTTCTTCTTCATCTTCAAAATCCTCGATTTCTATGTTGAGTCCATTCAGTTTCGTCTTGAACGCTACGTAGTTCTCTGGCTGGTCCTTACGGCAGTATATGGCAAACTCTATACGCTTGAACTGCTTCATGTAGTCCTTTATCACGTCGGAATACGCCCTCGCGACGACATTCGGGTCGTTCATAAACACGCCACAACCGAAGGCACCCAGTACGATGTAGTCAATTCCGTGCAGGACTGCTGCATTCAATATCTGCCGTCCGCGAGACACGTGTATGGCATACAGCTCGTCGTCAGTGATAGATACCAGATTCCGTTCTTTTTTTGGCGGACGAAGATTCGGCGCCGAACATGATATCACATCAACCTTTATAGGATGGAGCAGCGGGTCCGCGTGATCGTTCTTGAAGAACACGACGCCAGGCGTGTATATGATATCATCGTTGTGCAGTGGATCTGGATTGTCACGGTGCGGCTTGTAGAACCGCCGTTCGGCCTCGTCCACTGACAGGCACTTGTACAGCGTGGACACCCGGCACAGGGCTTCCTCCTGTGCATGCGAACCGTTGGCCACGCCACCGCCCGGCCTAGTGGCGCTGGCGAAATTGAGAATCGCTACCTTACCGTCTTTCCGCTTGCACAATATCCTCGCGGCCTTCAGCGTCCTCTTAGGAGAAACCATTACCCGGCAAGGTTCATCAAACCGGTCTGCCGTGGGGGACTGAATATCGCCGGAATAGTACTCTTGACCCTCTATCGACTTCTGCACGGCAGTCGTCAATTCAGGACTTTCCTTTATCATTTCCATAGTGGAATTGAATATGCGTATGTTGTACTCTTTCCTGTTCATAAAAAACATCTTGTCGTATTGACGGTTGAATCCGTAGCAGTCCGGATGGAACTTTTCCGACCAGTACATCTCGCCCACGATCTTCTTCACGTCCTCGTTTCCGTGGTACTTCCTCAGAAGGTGCAACCCGATATCGCCTTCCCTAAATATAGCAACTTTCTTGCTCATGAGGTAACGGAATTCGACCTGGTTGTTCAGAAGTACCAGCCCATAGAACGTATCGTCCGTCTTCGTGTCGATTATTTTCTTGGTAAGCATTTCCAGTGCGCCGTCTAGGCTATGCGGGGGATACAGCGTACAGTACCCGTTAGGAAGTACCACGTGTCCCCGTTTGACGTTAGGGAAATTCGTAATCACGCATTTCGGATACATCAAGTGCTTATTCCATAGCAAGTCCACCACGTTGCTGTATATCACATCGTCGTCGATACTGATGACCGGTTCGTCCGGGTACTTCGCCATTGTGTGCAATACCTTCTTGAACGGGCCGGTATCCTTCGGTACCCAGATTATCTCGTCGGCGCCAGTTTCCGGTATGTCGTGGTCCGGGAATTCCTCCTCGGAAAGCGTCAGCACGACATGAACGTCCTTGCACTCTACGACCTTACCGGTCGCTTCGTCACGGAACCGTCTTACCGAATCGATTGTGGCCTTCACGCCATGTATGCGTTTTGGCCACGATGTCAAGCTTACAATCCTTTCCATGTTATTTTTCCACGATGACTATCCCGTATCAGCCGACCAGCAATTAACATAGCGGCGAGCGTCCTCAGGACCCGTTTGTCTGCTATACTAACGGTAGGAGTAGATTCCATCTTGCCGAACTGGTATTTCACTCCGTTCACGTCCTTCTTTCCATGAAAATTATCGGCATTTACTACAAATAAGTCTGACGCCGTTTCCGACGACACATGCTTCTTAATAAAATTCATGGTATCGGTAGCCTGCTTACTGGTTCTGCAACCGGTCTCCATCATCACATATACGAACTTGATTCTCTTTGCGACAAGAGCCCCGTTCGGGTTTGGATTCACGGTAAAACCGACGTACGTGATGTAGATTCCGACGTAGTATTTGTTAATCATGGTGTTCACCATATAGTCTTTGCGCAACCTATCGTTGTGTTCAAGAATAAATTTCGATATAACCTTACACGCGTTGACGATAGCAGCCACCAGCGATAACGAGAACACTATGCCGTATATCTTCCTCATCTACTTCGTCGGACGGTCGGAAACTTCCGTTTCAAAAAATATGGTATACTTGGATCCCCTGGGATTGTACGTATAAGTTATCTGGACGTCGGACAGACTCATTCCGTTCTCGTTCAAGTACTTGTCCACCTCGCCAACTGACGACACTTGCTTGTGACTTACTATTCGCATGAAAAACCTCTTTCTTGAAATATAGAAAGAGGTTTTTTGAATTTCAATCGGAATTAGTACTTATTCATGATGGAAAGTCCCTTCCAGAGCTCGTATAGAGGCTTGTCGGACGGCTTGATGAAAGCACGTTCCGACGCTTCCTTCACCTCAGGGAAGACCCTGGCGAATTTAGGGTCGGCCATCATGTTATTCAGGCTGTTTTCGGCGGAATATCCCTTGAACGCGACATTCATGTTCCGCTTCAGACCATCCAAGAACTCAAGCAATGACTCGTCCGGATCCTTTTCCGCGCTGGACAAATAACTCTTAATAGTATCCGTTGGCGTCGGTACGTTCCTCAGTTCTTCCGGCGTGGCCGTCGCTGCGAACCTTTCATACAAGGTCTTGTAGTCCACGCCAGGATAGATTTCGGAAAGACGGCTTATTGAATCAGCTTCTTTCTGCACCGTGTTCCGTTCCATTTCCTTCGATGTCTTTTCGGCCAATTCCTTCGCGGCAAAATTCTCGGCGTCCTCGCCGACCAGTCCAGTCACGTTAGTCTTGTCCTCAATTTCCGGTGCATTGAGATTCTGACGCTTGATACGCATCTTAGAAATGTATAGTCCGTCGGTACCGTCCGCCTTTGCCTTTTCCAGTCCTTCAAGGAAGGAATACGCCTCACGGAGCATCTGGGCGAATGCGTAATTCTCTATCTTCAGCTGGCGCACTACCGGGTCCGACATGACTTCGTTCATGCCACTGAACCGTACACGCTGCGCATTGGCACGGTTGAAATCCTTGTGAGTCTTGGCAAAGTCAACCCGTTTGATCATCTTGCTGTATCCGATATCGTCGAACGGGATGTCGCCGTTTTCCTTGTACATTTTCTTGACGGCGTCAACTACGGCATTGTAATACGCCTGTCTGGCGTCACGTGGACTCAGCGTATCACGCATGCTGTTCGCCATTGCGAGCTTCATGTCCATCGGACGACTGGCCTTCAAGGTCGCACGGTACTTTCCTGGCCGCTTCTTGATGTCCTTGATTGTCCATTCACGGTCGAACGGTACGCCCGCCCTCTTGTTGTTCTGTTCAAGGCGGTCCAATACAATACTAACTTCTTCGTCACTGAGAGGAGTATTGTCCAGCCAGTGCGTCATGTGGAAAGCCTCCACGATGGCCGTCCTCACGTGGTCGGCCATTTCCATCGATTCTAGCAGTGAAAGAAAGTCATACTGAAGCTGCAGTTCGTCCATGATACAACTCAAATCGTGTTTGATATCAGTTTATCAAAAAACGGCCGGGAAACCCGGCCGTTCCTATATCAAATAGTACAATCTGCTACTTCAAGAAGAATGTAGTGACAACCTGAATAAGCCAAGTGTACATACGAATGGCATTTGGTCCGCTACTGTTGATTTCTTGTTCCGAATCGAACTGTCTAGTGAATGCCAGTTCACCTAGGCCGTTATTATTATAGTCCAACTTCAGCAACGGTGTTCTAACACTTGATTCTCCATTCAGTTCACCGATATTGAATGTCAACAAGATTGTCCTCGACTTGAAGGAGTAAGTCATACTGAACTCGTGCTTATCGTAATAGTATCGCCAATACTCTCCAGGAATGGTAACGATTTTGTCCACCATGGACTTGGGCAAGTCGTTGGTTACTGAAGCGTCAAAATGCACGCCGACGGCAATTTGTCCGTCCTTCTTGCAATTGCACGCACAGTCACACTGTTCTGCAGTACTGTTCCCCTGGATAAACGGTGGCAATCCAGTTGATTTCTGCTTATCTACTGTCGGATCGTAAGGACGACCGATCTTCATGCTCTCATTATTCTCCTTGTAATGCCGCAGTTCATTCTCGATAACGTCGGCTACCTTCTTGTCAGGACTGTTGCCGTCACTACTGAGAATATTGGAATTTGCCGGGAACGTGGCGTAATGCAGTGTATCTGGAGCGTCTGATAAGTTAGTCAAAAGGGCTTTCTTCATGGCACCAGTGTCGTACTTTTTCATGAGTTCGGTATAGTTCTGGTTGCTTTCGCTGTCTGGAACGTACCTCGCCAGGAAATCGCTCATCATCACCGGGTCACTTCCCAATGTATGTGCGTCGGAAGTGCTAAGATGGTGGGTCCGCTTGAACTTTTCGCCAATTTCATCAACAATCTTCTCATGATCGTAGCTAATTTCCTTTTCAAACTGATCGCAGTCTTTTTTACGTTGGAGTTCCGTGATATATTCCTTCACGCCAGGAATCTCGCTAAAATCGTTCTGCAACTCGCGTGGCAAGCTGCTCCACAGATTGGCAACCATTCCCATGTAGGCCTGCATATTCTTGTCACCATTAACGGCTCCTTCATACGCGTTCATCACATCCAACTGCCAGTCAGTGAATCGCTTATTGTGCAGCAATTCTTTTTCCTTTTCGCCTTTTTCCTTTTCACAATTATTCTTCGCAGACACCATGTCGCGCCAGTCCATGTCGTCACTGGGCTTTTCGTCGGTCACCGAAGTGTCATCACTGGGCTTTTCGTCGGTCAACGGAGTCTTGGAAGCCAGGTTCTGCTGGGCAAACTCCATGAACCGCTTGTTGGCCTCGGCTGCGGATATGTAGCTGCTTTTTCCTTCGGCCAAACGACTCAGCGGTTCCTTTTCACGAAATTCGTTCGGGTCAATGCCGTCCTTGCTCAAGAACGCGTCCAAAGCGGAGTCTATCGTCTTCTTCGACAGCACGGGGGAATTGTCCGGTGCCGCCTCGTGTGTATAATTGCACATTGTATTGTTTCCTTTTTGTTCCATGAAAATTAAATTACATCATTTTCCGTACCTTATGCGCATGATGAACAGCGCCGTGGTGAGGATTGTGGCAGTAAGGTAGTTTCCGTACAGAGGCCACTGCCATACGCCAGAATGCAGGTTCGTCCAGAACACGAATACGCTAGAACCTATGTTTCCTATGTATGCTAGGACGAAAAAGCCGTATGTGAGGCCGGTTTCCTTGGTCATTATCGCATTGATGAACTGCGGCAGCAAGTTCACCCCGAACGATATTGCCGCAAGTACACCAAGAAACCAGCAGAAAGAGTCAGCAAAACTGTCCATGCACGGAGTTTAGAAGATCTTGTACTCGGTTTCGCCGCAAACAACGGCGGTATCGCCTTCCTTCGGTATGCAGCCGGCAGCCGGATTGTCCGTGGACGATTCCGAGCACGAGATGACGGCAACAGCCAGTCCTATGCCAAGGAACCATGACGCTATCAACAAGGTGCGCTCGCTCATAGGGCCCCCGTGGAACCGAACCCGCCACGGTCATCGGATTCCATCTTTCCCTCGACGAAACGGACTTTCGGCTGCTTGTCTATGATACGGAACTGGCATATCTTATCGCCACGGTTGACCGTAGTGTCCCTCGTGGCGATGGCGGGGAACATCCACCAGTCGTTCGGTCCGCAGTACGAATTGTCTATCACGCCAACCGAGTTCGCCTGGATTATTCCCCACTTCTTGAACGTGGACGACCTCGGAGCCAGGTGACCCTCGTAACCGTCAGGCAGCTTCATAGCTACTCCCAGATGAATGAGGTGGAAGTCTCCGAGCTTCATCTCTACGGTCTCGTCAGCATACAGGTCGATCCAGTCCCCCTTTTCGATGATTTCCAGACGCCTTGTGTCTTCGCTGCGATACTGCACGACGATAGGCATCCCGCTGTTGTCCTGGATACCGTTGTCATTCATAAGTGCGGACTTGAAATTTTCTATGTCGACATTTGTCACCAATCGATACCGCTTACCCGTTGCGAGTGAAGTGCCCACCAAATTACGGTTTCCTGTAGCCGTATCGGTAATGAAGGTCAATGATCCAACCTGGACTGGTCGGTCAGACGCCATGTCATACCACAGCTCGGTTACCATTGATAATGCGTTGTATTCGGGTGAAATTCCCACTGACGAAAGGATTGTGCAAGTAGTTTCTAGCGGATTAGGCATTGAGTATTCCTGTAAGTCGAATCTGATACCGGGTGTAGCCATTCAAGGCCCCTCTGTAAAAGTTAGCAAAAATAATAGAAAAACCGGATTTGCAAAGCAAACCCGGCTTGATATTCATGCAAATATTGCGCTATCCCATCACGAATTTCTTGAAATACGCACGATTAGCTTCGTAGTAGTCCGTCCATATCTTAGTGACCTTCTCCAAGGTATCAGAGTCAGTCTTATCCATCTTGATCTTCTTGCTACATGACGGAGCAGCATAGGCAACATTCTCTTCACCAATATCCGCTCTGACTTCGTACAAGTTACTGTGACCAGCACGAGCCACCCATTCATCCATGATGTATGACGCCCAGCCAACCAGTGACTGGTTACCGTCCAATTTGTTCGGAGTTTCCATGCCAGTATTGAATGACAGTATCCGTAACTTGCCGACATAAGCCGACTTCTTCATACCAGCATTCAAAACAGCGATGGGATCGTTACACCAGAGACCACCGTCTAGGGCAAATAATTTACCAATCTTGACTCCGTCAAAATAGGTAGGTGCTGCCGTGGACGATAAGATAGCTGTTGTCTTGTCAATGTCCTTATCACCCAGATCCCATACTTTTTCCACGCTCTGTGAATTAGCCAGAGTAGTCGGTATAAAGATAGGCTTCTTCCAGTCGGACACCTTCCCCTTGAACTTCTCCTTCAGCATAGACTTCAGAAAGGAATTATCGTAGGTCGGGCATGACGGCTGCAGACGCTTGTACCAAGGGTACTTCGTGAAAATCTTCTTAAGATTATCCTTGTACAGCTTGAACAAGTCGTGAGCAGAATAACCCTCGTCAAGTCCTCCGGCAATGATCGCACCAGTCGACGTACCGGCGAAGGCTACTGCCAGCTGGCCAAGTTTCTTGCCGGTGTCCTGTTCGAGACGTTCCATGAAGGCAAGGGGCCCTATGCCAAGGGCTCCTCCGCCGTTAATACTGATTGCTAGATACGGTCTCATGCGTTTTCCTCAAGTACTTGGTCGGCATCCATTCCATACCGAACTTGGCAAACCGTGTTCAGCGTGTCCATGTTCAATCCCCAGCCGTTCGTGACCAAGTCCAGCTCTGCTTGCGTGAATAGTTCCTTGTCAAGCAGCGCTTCATAAACTTGGGACGGGTCGTCGAAATCGACGTCATTTTCGTATTCCGGTACGACCATGCCCTCGAAGATCACGGAAGCCAGCTTCTTTACGGATTCACAGATGGGGGAACCGCCAATGACAGACTCGACCATCCTGTTTACGCATTCATCGACAGGAGTCTCGGTAGCAGCGTCGTCCTTGAACTTCTTCACGACTTCGATGTCACTGTATCCCTGTCCAACCAGTTCCTTATACAAATCGGACTCTTCCGGCTTGCTCAACGGTTCGCACGTCTTGACATACTCGACGTCGGCATCGCTGTGCTGTCCGTCGTGAGCATAGACAGTAACCTTCTGTCCATTGGCCTGGTCAACCAGTACGGCGAGTTCTCCACCGTCCGGTTCCTTGCAAAAATACATTCGTGTCTTTTCCATCTGCGACTCTGCAGTTAAATCTGAATTCAGTTTATCAGTTTCTACAGTTAGCCTTGCAAATAAACTTGGATTGGACTATATTTGAACTATCATGGAACTTTCTGCCGGATTCATCATAATCGACCCAAGATACCACAAGGTGCTTGCTGGACACCCTACTGGCCGTGCTTACTCGTACGACTACTGCTACGACATACCGAAGGGGCATGTCGAGGACGGCGAAACACCGCTTGAAGCGGCCATGAGGGAACTGCGGGAAGAAACCGGCCTCGTATTGCCTGGAAATCAGGAAATCTACGAGATAGGACATGTCGGCTACAATTCTAAGAAGTCACTGCACCTTTTCTCCACCGAGATGGAAGTGGACCTGGACAGACTCCATTGCGATTCCATGTTCACCGACTCGTTCGGCAACGAGAAAAGGGAAATCGACAACTTCATGCTGACGGACCGTTGCGACCAGTTCTTCCTGAACATGCGCCGTCATGTGATCGGCGAGCTGCAGAGGCGCTACGGGCTAAGACTGGTGCAAATTGTCAAGGACGGTTCGCGCATAGACAACTACATACCGGAATTTCGGTACGAAAGAATACTGGACCTCATCACGTATGCCAAGGACAGTAACTTAGTCTCACCAGAAGGAGAATTCTCCTTCAATGCCGGCGACCAAGACTTCACAGTGACAAATGACGAAGTCATGTCAGCTGTGGTCAACGCCAAGAAGATAGTCACCAACTTCTGGACAGCCCTTGTGGAAAAGGGGAAGGCTTACGAACCGTTCCCATTCAACGAGTGGTGCGAGCGCGAACTTTCCGGAAACTGAACCGAACGGAACTGCCGAATCAGACCAGTTCCGTCTCTTCCGTCTGCACTATGCCGAGCTTCATCGCTTCCGATACGTTGAAGTAGGTTTCCTTCTTCTTCATCAGCCTATCGGCGTCGTCCGGCTGGACACCGGCTCCCATGAGTACTTCCTTCATCTGCCTGTCGTAGTATTCCATTTCCTCAAGCAGTACACGCAGGTCCTCGGCGGAGTACGCCTCGTTCTCCTGCAGACCGTCGTACCGGGCGCAGTGCACCATGAACCTGGCGTTCGGGTAGGCCGACCGTTCGGTACCGGCGCACGCTATGAAGCATGCCATGGAGTAAGCCTTTCCGGTCACCACCGTCCTTACCTTCATGTTCTTCTTCTGGATTATGCGTATCGCGTCTATGAGACGGAAACCTTCCTCTATCGATCCACCGTCGCTGTCGATGAGCAGGGAGACCTCGTCGCTGTTGTGCGACAGTTTTCCGAGCTTCTCGATCACCTCGGACACGTTCTCCTCGTTGATTTCCCCCACAAGCCTGATGATAGGTTCAGCCATAGTTCACCCCCTCACCAGTAGCTTATGGAAAGTGGACGGACTTGGGTGTCCAGTTCGGGGCAGATTTCGAAAAAGTGGCGAAATTCGCCGAAAAACGGCACTTTTATACACCAAAATTTGTGTCGGATGCGCCCTTTTCCGGACGCATTACACACTTGTTCACTAGCATCTTCACCTTGTCGATATTATCACCACGGAGGTAAGATAGCATCGGCGCATGACGGTCAGTGGGGAAATGCGCCTTCACATACAAAGCTCGTTCCTTCATCGTGGTAAAAGCGGTCTTCACATAGTCACAGTCGGACACCACCGACTCAAGTATCTCGTTGTACCTTGCTACATACAGTTCAATACGGTCACGAATCTCTGGAAGTTCCTCTGGAACGATCAGCGGTTCATCATCGACGTACGCATATCCATGCATCTCGTCAAGGTTAGCATGGAATATATTCTTGACAGGATCATATGCTCGCCATAGATACTTTTCCGTACACTTCTCGTAGAATCCAACCAGCTTCAGGTACGCGGCACCCTTCATCTTCAGCTTGAAACCGTTCTCCCAGGTAAGCACGAAGCCCTCGTGGTCCGAGGGAAGGGAGCTGCATATCGAGACGACCTTCTCGAGTGAGTCGAACTGGCTGACTTCCGGCAAGTGAGTACCGAAACGGCAAGCAACCGTATCCAGGTAAGGTATGGACAGTTCCTCTTGTCCGGTAACATTGTCAATCATGCCAAGAAATACGAGTTCGTCGTCCTTGTACTTGATCGGGTGCCGGTCAAGGTGCCAGACGATTTCAAACAGGTAGGTGTGCCCAGAATCCTTGAAGTCGTCCCTGACGTGGTCACGAAGCCACTTGGTGGCGAACAGGGCCTGTGGAGAATTGAAGTTGCAGCCCGTATTGACGTGCCATTCGCCTCCGTACCAGTAGGCTATGCCCAGAGAACCGTCTATCTTGTCCAGCATGATAGGACGACCTTCCATTCCGAAAGGCAAGCCGGCCTTCTTGACAGCCTCTACTGTCTTGGGCACCAACGGATGATCCCCGTACAGTTCGTGCCAGTTGAAGAACTTGTGCCACGGACGGGCGACTATCTTTCCGGTGGCAACATCGAACACGATTCCTCGTGCGTTGAGTGTCACGTCGTCCCAGTCCGCGTTGGCCGCGGTGGCCTCGGTGTACTTGAAGCATACCAGCCGGCCGTCAGTACTGGTGGCTGAGTTGATACGGCCTGCCTCGCAGGCCTCGTAGAAGCGTCTGATTTCAGGAACTTGAATCATGAAATGAAATATAGTACATTTTGGCCAAACAATCAAACAATAGACATGTACAGATGCTGTTTTCCAGGATGTTCTTACGAGACCGACAACCGTTCGCTAATCGAGTACCACCATATCCACCTCAGGGAAGCCGGAAATAGGCTAGGGAAGCGGGTGACGATACCGCTCTGCCCAGTACACCACAACCTCATATATCACGAAGAAGCCACTGCGGGGCAGCATTCGGAGAAGCACCCGGACTCGATGGTCGTGAAGATGGTAACCAACACGAGCCGTGGACGGTGCGTGATATTCGAGGACATGCAGGGGAACGAGCATACGGTCGACCTGGAATCGACCCCGAGCAATGCCATATTGTCCATCAGCTGGAGCATACTCGGCGGCATAACGGAAGACGTGCCGGAAGACGTGGACGACGCCATCGGACGTTTCGTCGACGACGACGGATTCTACGACGATTCGTCTACTGTGTATTACCGTGAAGGATACGAGAAGGTAGCGAAATCGTTGCTTGCCAAGCACATAGAGCACTACATGAAAACGGCCAAGTCGGAATTCGACTCGGCCACAGAGAATGCCCGCAAGGACTGGCTATCGCTTAGAAGCAAGGCTTAGCGTCGAGCGGACCGTAGTCCGCGCCGAGGATCGGCTTCTTGCAAGCGCATGCGCTCTCTGTCGTCATGTTCTCGTTAGGGATGGTGTCCAGGACGCCGTCGATGTAGTCTACCGGGGACTTTCCCTCTACGGACATTCCACGTACGTGGTTGAGGATGGTACGAACCTTGTTATCGTGCATATCACTTTCCTTTTGTTGCATATGCACGCAGTTTATCATATTTCGTATTCCTTGGAAGCGGACATCCTGTTCTTACCGATGTACTTTACCGCGTAGAGAAGGTCTCCTACAGTGTATCTGCACGTGTCGCACTTCTTGGGTCTGTGCGTCTTCATGATTGCATAGATATTGCCGATATCGGCAAGCGTTATGACCTTGCAACGCATGTACCAGTATACCAAGCGGAACTTCCACTGCTCGAAATCGGTCAAGTCATCCTTGTCCTTCAGCATGTTCAGCCGTTTACCATACACGAACGGCTGCGGCAGACCTATCTCGATTACCTCGTCGAACCGTTCAGACCTCTTGATAACAGCATTCGCAAATGCCTTCGGGTTGTTCATGGTGGCTATCAGCGTAACAGTCTTCCTCGGATTGCCGTTCTGGTCGTATCCTCCTGGGCATTCGGTTCGTATGTAATCGAAGAAGAATATCAGTTCCTGCGTGGACTTTCCGTCGGAACCGCCGTCGATGGACATCACCTTGTCGAAATCGTCCAGAATTATGTAGATGTGTTCGTTGGCGATGCTCCCGATGATGGTGGTCAGCAAGTTGCGTTGCTCGAACGAGAACCCCGAATCGACGAATTCCGGTATGATAACGACAGAATCCTTGTCGTCTTTCACTATCTTGTTCATTATGAACGACTTACCAGTTCCAGGTATGCCCACTAGTGCGTACGACCTGGAACAATACATCGCGTTTCCGTTACGGATTCTCCTGACCAGTTCGTCAGTCTTCTTGTCGAATATCTCGTTGGATACCTTCTTGGCGATAGATTGACGCTTGTTTAGGTCGATGAAGTTTTTGTACACCATCAATACATTGGCCGAGAAGTCTACCATCGAAAACGGTAGAGCGTCGCACCAGATTGACGGCGTTGTATCCCGATCAGCTTCGTTCTCGTACAGCAAGTGTGCGTTAAGTGTCGAAGACTGGGAAAGTTTCTGCAATACGTCCTTGTGGTCCTGCATCAGGTACGACGACATGAACAGCTTTACATGATATTCGGGTATATCGCACACGATTACCAGATTGGACGCGGTCGTATTCCTCGCAACGTACCCGATGTCGGTATCCTGCATGGTCAGGTTCTTGTAAATCAGCGTGCAGTGCAATATGCTGGGCCCACCGCAGAATTCAAAGGCGCCAGACTTCAGTTCGACGGTGGTGCCTACCGCGTACGTAGACATCATATTGGCAAACAGGCCAAGCAGTCGGACTCCCCTTCTGCGGTCGACGTAGTAATCGCGCAGCTTGATGGGACAGTCCTTCGCGTCCTTCAGGGCATTCACTATCTCGGTGGTACCCTCCAGTTCGTCACTGAACTCGATCTTGTTCGTTATCTGGTCGACCATCTTGTCGAGAAGCACGACGTTCCTGACTACGTTAGACAGGTTACTGACTACCGTATTCGGCGCCAGAAGCGATACTATGGAATCCGCAGCGAATATGTAGTCGGCTGCACGTGATGTTACTACAGTGTCCAAGAACGTCTTCATTCCAACTGCACTGTAACGGTCCGCCACGCAGTCCAAGCCGAACAGTTCAGTAATGAACCCCCTCAGCGTAGGCTGCGACACCCACAGCTCGGGCAACTTGTTCACCACGTCCTGGATTTTCTGGATCACGTCACCGTTGCCCTCGTTGGACTTCTTGTTTTCAAGCTGTCCATCATCGGATACTTTATCCGGCGTGTCGTTGATCGACTTGCCAAATACGCTTTCTATGAATAATTCGCTAAGTTTCATTTTAGTCGTTTTGGTCGTGCAGCCGGACGTATATGGCTACGAAGATACGGATAACAAGAAGAACGTACAGGACGTACTTGACGTGCTTTCCTATTCTTCTAAGTTCGGCTACAAAACTCTTGAACATGTTCAACATATGCTAGTCCGGTATGTAAAGGTTAGTGTTCGCGTCGGTCATGATGTACTGGTCTTGGTTTCCAGGACGACCGAAACGGTTGCTAAACACGTCCTTTCTGAAAGTGGACGTGACCAGGTGGATTCCATGCTTCGACGGAAGCCTGCAGTATATCCTAGGCACATTGTCACGCATTCCGCATTCATTGACGATGAACTTCTCGAACAAGTCGGCGATAGCCTCCACATTACCGAAGCACGGGTCCACGTCGTTTACCATGTCCGGGTCGATATCGACAATCCATTTTTTCGTGGATGAATCTTCCGAGCAAGTCGTGCCGAGGGCACTGCTGTAGAACTTCTGAGCGGACAGAATCTTCGGCATTCCAAGGTCTGTCCTTCCAGAGCGAATCATCTTCCTCATGACGCGGTTGACTTCAAGCTGCGCCGTAAGGCACTCGATTTGCGTACGTATATTGGCGTCCAACGTGTTGCGCTGGTTCAGACGGATCATCGCGCGTGCGTTGTTGGAGTTGCACATCTGCACGATGTCCTTGAAGTCACGGTCAAACTGTTCGAACGAATGGATATGATAGTCACGCAGGACACGGTCACGGTCGTTTCCCTTGTCCTTGCCGCGCTGCATGACCTGCACGAAGTACACGTCGCCTTCCATCTCGAAATGCATCAGCTTCCTGATAGCTTCACTGTTGTCAATCATACTTCCCTCACAAGTTCATCTTCGATGATAGTCCATGTGGCTATCCCGTCCAGAAATTCCATACGCCATTCCATTTCCTTCTTCGTAGTAGAATCGGACGGAACGATGATACGGTAGGTATCCTCACCCGACTGCATTCCGTCCGTAATGGACACGGTAACCTTTCTCAGTTGTTTCTTGCTAGTATCTGCCATGGTGCAAAATATAGCAATTTCCATATAAACTGTCTAGCATGGTGCACCACTACGCTATAATCTACAAGAACACTCGTACTGGCATGACAGGATGCTCTACAGACGTGTTTTCTTCCCTAGATGGCCAGATTGAACTTATCAACTGGTACCAGACTAGACATAAGTTCATCGAAGTAGTCGCCATAGTCGAGAAAGAAGACTAGCCTTACCGTTCACGTACTTGATGAACTTGATAGTATAGTCGTCGATTTCTCTCACCGTGTAGTCAGTTTCCCTCAACCCAGAATTGGCAAACAAGGTCGTGACTTCCTTGACAAGGTTCTCCGCATAGGCGAGAACATTGTCATATGTCCACCCACCGTTCTTCACATTCAGCAAGAAATCTCTCTCTGTGCTACGGTCAACTACGATCATATGCTTGACAGCAATGTCCCTGGCAGTGAACAGTAAACGGATACAATGCATCATATTCTTTGCATCATAGCCTTGACCGTGCTTGATTGTGGTCTCATACCGTTCTGGATTACGCTTGGCGACCCATTCCTTGTACTCGGCTCGTTCCTTGAACTCCTTGGAGTAGGCATTACGGTTGAACACCATGTAACCTAGTACCGGTTTGCCCTTGGGGATGGAATTAAGCTGTACATCGCCGCTGGTTTCCTCATTACGGACAACCCCATACGCCCAGCGCCACTCATGCTCGTTCTGACCAGGAACATCCCGTTCATTCTTAGGCTGTCCGTATATGGCGAAACCATTGTCTATGTGGTCTATCGCCGCTATGGAGTACCACTTCTGGTCGTCGCCGTACTCGTCGTCCTTGTGCGTGGACAGCCATTCCTTGAACGGAACGGCGCCACCGTTGGGCATGGGTACGTAACAGTAATCCAGAACCCTAGGAGGTTCTTCCGGCTTCGGCTTGAAAACCTTCTTGTTCATCCCACGTGCACGTGCAATCTGACCCTTCGCATATTCCACGAAGGTCTTCTCGCAACGACGAGTTATGAAGTCCATTTCCTTGCGGATCTTGTACAGATACTCCTTTCCTTCAAGGATACAGGAGTCTGGCGAGTACAGCATTTCCAATGACTGCGGATTCGCCCTAGATAGTTCCTTGAAGAACTTGGTGATTTCCCAATAAGTCTCGTCATTCGTTTCATTGGCTATCTGGTCACCTACATCCTGCCTAAGTCTAGCTTCCCACGGAAGCACGTATACGCCACGGATATCCACATCGGACGTGGGAGTAGCCAGTCCGAACGAAGTCGAGCCGGTTATAACCTTGATTATCAGAGTACCGACGGTACGGACTTTCTTCTCGGTTTCAGTCATCAAAAAATCCCCCTTTGCCACGAAATATAGCAAAAGGGGGCATTTCCGTCAGCAACCTGTTCTGCTATTCGACCAGTTTCATGAACTCGTCCAAGGTTTCCGGAGTAAACACCCTGATACGGAATCCTTTTGCCTTGAGATCCTCGATAGCCTGTACCTTCTTTGGGCCAGCACCGTCACCCATGAGAACTATCGTAGTGTTCTTGGATATACCGGAACAGATCTTGCCGCCGTTCTTAATCACCATTTCCTTGAAGGTATCACGTTCCAACTGGTCGAACACACCCGTCATTATACAGACTTCGCCAGCGAGCTTGTCGGACACCGGGCCGACGTCCTTGTAAGACTGGGCTATGGAATTCTCCACGAAATAGGCAACCATTTCACCGTGAGTTGACAAGAACGAGATGAATGCGTTGACAAGAGTTTGCGAAACACCGGCACCGACGCAGTACTGGATGAAATCACTGAGCTTGTTGCCTACGGCCAGCAAGCCTCCCACCTGGTTCACCGCTCTGGCTATTAGCGGAGACGCAGTATGGCCTATACCGGTTATGCCGAACCCTTCGACCAGCTGTGCAAGGTCGTTCCCACGGCTGACGTTGATTGCCGATATCATCTTCGCGGCCATCTTGTCACGGCATCCGCACACTTCCTTGAAATCATCCTCGGTAAGCCGGTAGAAGCCGGACACGTCCTTCAGCTTCCCTGCCGTATACAGTTCCTCCACCATGCTCGGTCCGAGGCCGCGTATGTTCATCACAGTACGGTCGACGAAATGGCACAGCTTCTCGACAACCTGGGCCTCGCAGTCCGGATTGTCGCACACCCAGGCGACCAGTTCGTCCCCGTCGGCGTTGGTAGCGCTATGCAAGTTGGCCCCGCAGTACGGGCAGCGTTCTGGCCTCGTGTAGAAATCCTTGTTCGTAACCAGCCGTTTAGACATTACCAGGTCTGTATACTTGAAAACGTCCTTTCCACTCTTCGTAATGATATCGTAGTCGTCCTTGGATACACCGGTCTCGCAGCACATTACCAGTTCTGGTATGATTTCGCCGGCCTTCCTTATACGGACGTGGCATCCCTTGAAAAGACCCAAGTACTCGACCAGGTCCCAGTTATGGAGGGAACACCTCTGAACCGTGGTCATCGCCAAGTCGACCGGCTCCACGATGGCCACTGGCGTGATAGCCCCGGAGCGTCCGATGGAATTCTCGATATCCAGTAGAAGAGTGTCCTTTTCTTCAGGAGGGAACTTGTACGCCTTGTAGAAGTTCGGCGCCTTGGAAGTGTAACCGATCTTCTCGTGAAGCGACTTGTCGTTCACCTTGATCACGATACCGTCAATTGGATAAGGAAGTTCGCTTCTCTTTGACCTCATATCCTCGGCAACGCGCCTAAATTCCGACACGCCGTCCTTGCTGGCTATATTCACAACGAAGTGAGGGGGCACCTCGAATCCTTGCGACTCCAGCCACTGCACGTCCTGTTCCTGCGTGGCGAAATCCGAGCCGCGAGCTATGATGTAGGCGATAAACGACAGCTTCCTCGACTCGACTTCCTTGGGTGAAGTAAGCTTAAGCGATCCGGCCGCACCGTTCCTGGGGTTCGCCATGGGCTTCTTTCCCATGTCTTCCAGTTGCTCGTTGAACGCATCAAAGTCGTCGTATTTCCACAATACCTCGCCTCGGACTTCGCATACGCCTCCGGCGAGGACCCGTTGCGGTACTCCCTGTATCTTGACGGCGTTCTGCACGACCGAGTCACCGACATTGTTCTTTCCACGGGTGACAGCGTCGTCCAAGTGACCCATGCCGTATACGAGCGCCAGCGAGGCACCGTCCAGCTTGTATTCCAGTTCCACTTCCTTGACACCGTACTTTGTGCGAATCATGTCGACCCACTCGCACGCCTCGTCGATTCCGTTGGCGTTGGTAATGGAAATCATCGGAACTTCATGCGCCACCTTGCGGAAACCGTCGGTAAGTTCCTCGGTTACGCCTTGCGTGGGCGACTCTGGAAGGACAAGGTCCGGATTGTTGATCTCGAACTCCTTGAGCTGTCTGTACTTGGCGTCATATGTGACGTCGGAAACTGGCGAATTGCCGTTTGAATACTGGTTGGCGAGCTTGTTCAGCTCGTCAACCAAGTCGCAGTATTCACCGTAATTCATGAATGGAACCTCACTAACTTGAAGTTTGCTAAGGCACATACCAAGAAGCATATGGCCGACATTATTGTGAATAAGTATAAGGATAACGATTCTACTTCCTCGTAGAACATGGCAACATCAAATACTACCATGACGGCTGTCATGATAGCACAAATGATTCCTATTATGAAATTCAGCACGTTATCCATGTTTTGGAGCAGAATAGTTCTTCTCGGTTACGTTCAATGCCTCTATATGGGGATGCCGTCCGCAACCCCTCTTCTCTAGGCAGAAGCACATCTGGGGATTGAGGTACTTGTACTGTTCGCACATCGGCACGAACAAGTTATCGCAAATCCACTTCCATTCATCGTCGATTTCCGACAGCATGTTCTTCAATTCCATGGAAAAATCGCGTATTTCCTTCAGTGCGCGATTGCATAGTCGACGATTGAAGAAATTTACCAGTGTACGCATGTTGACCTTCCATACCATACGGGACATCATACCGAGCGGTAGCTGGTTGGCCGCGTCCTCCTTGGGAACCCCCAGGTCTAGCAGAGCACGGTATATGATTGCCGTGTGCTCCATTCCAAGCGAGTATATGTTCCGTGTCTCGTCGGAGTCACATGACTTTGGACGGTAGTATGCAAAGTCGTTCGCAGGAACGTACCTGGTTGAAGACTGCAATCGAGTAGGCGATCCACCGATGTGCGTATACAGCTCACGGTCCATTCTTGCAGAAAATTCGTCCAACACTATGGTAATGTCCGGAAACTCCTCGACTCGACCGTGATTGTCCATGATGCACTGCTTCGCACGTGCTATGTTCTTCTCTGCATCGTCAGTCGGCGCATTCCAGCAGACGCCGGCACACTTACCTATGAACTGAAGCGGATTCCGCTTAATATCCAATATCTCTATAGGCATCGATTTCCCCCTAATAATGAGTGACCACGTACCAGATGACCTTGTACGCTACGTAGAACCAGTTGAGCAGTCCGTGCAGAATGCACCACCACACCGAATGATTGAACCCCCACGATATGCATACGGCTGCCGTCAGTCCGGTTAGACACCCCAGACACTCCAGACACGAACACCCGCAGCCAGAACACGAATTATTTTCAGACATATTTCCAATTACCGTTTTGTACAGTTCCACCCCCAATATAGCAATTTCAGCTTCAATTTGCAATTCAAATTTCTTTTTCGTAGATTTTCAACATAATTCGATGGAAAAAGAAGTAATTTCCATTCAAAATACAGGAAAACCAAATGGCTAAATCAGCTAAACCGCTTTCCCACGTGATTGGGAAGCCAGCCAACGTAGAATCCAAGCAGTTCGGAAAGAACCAAGGAATCGCCAACCTCCTGAAGCACTTCAACCTCGACACAGCGCGAGTGGCTGCCTACCAGGCCGAGCTAACTGCCGCCGGGTGGCTCGCGCCGAGCACGAAGCCTTCAAAGTTCAAGGAAAACATCGAGGCGACACTCCAGTACATCACAAGCCCGGTGTCCACGGCAGGGACGGTGAAACCTCCCCAGAACCCGAAGGACAGGCTGTCCCCGGACGACGAGCCGGAACTGGACGTCATCGAGGACAGCCCGATGTTCCAGTACGTAGACGAGGAACTTGTCGGCGCCGCCGAAAACTACAAGTTCCTGCTGAAGAAAGCCGAACGGACCATCAAGAAGATGCGGGGCGAGTCCTTCATCGGAAAGCAGAAGGTCAACCGCATGGCCGAAGCCGCCGCCCAAGTGAAACCGGCCGTCGTCAAGCTGAACCTGGTGAACGGCGGCAAGAAAGGCAGCAACCACTGCGTCATGCCAATCTCCGACCTCCACTTCGGCGAGGTCGTCCAGCCAAGCGTGACATACTGCTACAACAAGTACAACCCGGAAATAGCCAAGAACCGGCTTGCAAAACTGTTCGAGGAAACGTACCGCTACGCCACGTCGGAAGGATGCGACCACCTGCACATCCTGCTGTTAGGTGACCTAATCTCGGGCGAAATCCATGACGAACTTAGGGAAACCAACGCATACACCGCGCCGAAGTGCGTCAGCATGCTAAATTCCCTGCTCATCGGTATCATTCTCCAGTACGCAAAGCTATTCAAGCAGGTGACCGTGTCGTGCGTCGTCGGAAACCATTCCCGCACCGGGAAGAAGCTCCAGAGCCACAACCGCTCACTGGACAACTACGAGCACATCATCTACAGCACTGTCAAGGACCGCTGCGAGGCCGAGGCCAAGAACATCACGGTCGAGTTCGACGAGGAGGCCCCGTTCATGACCACCAAGGTAGGCAACCAGATATGGATGCTGGAACACGGTGACCGATACAAGGGTTCGACAGCCGCAGCCGGACCTATCAACACCGTCCTGAGGAATATTGGCAACGATATCCGCAGAAACCACGCAGACGTCGCCATCATGGGACACTGGCACACCGGAGCCGAGGGAGCCGTGGACGCAAGAGAGGACGGCCGCATGACCAAGGTCTTCATCAACCCCAGCATGGTCGGCCCGGACGAATTCGCCGCCATCAACCTGCACGCGTTCTACCCGGCAGAATCCAGCATCTTCATCACCACGGGCGACAAGATCAAGTCCAAGATCGCCATCGACCTGTCCGATATCCAGGAATAAATACATGTTTACAGTAGAATCGTTCAACCATTTCGTGTTCGCAGACGTCGAGACAATGCTCAAGGCGAAGTTCGGCACTATGGCCGGACTGGACAACACCGTGGTCGTACTGGGGTCGAGCATAGCTCAGATTACACCGGAACAGTTCCGCCAGCAACACCTCGGCATGAGGCTTGTTGTGTACAACCTTGAACAGCTGTTCAAGGGAAGCCCGTGGCTAAACAACAAGACACTGGCCTGGCTGCGTGCAGCCGACGAGGTCTGGGACTACGACACGGAGAACATCAACTTCCTTTATGCCAACGGCATCAAGGCGAGCTACGTCCCCATGGAGTACTGCGAGGAACTCAAGTTCACTTCGGTGTACAACGGTCCAAAGGACATCGACGTGCTGTTCTACGGCGCCCCAACCGACCGCAGGCTTAAAATCCTACAGAACTGGATGGGAATGAGCCAGCACCACGCGGTTACCATAATCGCCACCGGCATAAGCGGTAAACTGTTGGAACATTACATACATCGGTCTAAGATCATCTTGAACCTCCACGCATTTGACAATGTGTATAGGCAGGAACAGGTAAGAATCTTCGTTCCTGTCATCAACGGATGCTGCGTAGTTTCCGAGAACAGCACCAGGAACGAGTTCGCCACTTCCATCGTGGAGTCGAGTACAAGGGGGATGAACAATACCCTCAAGAACTTATTGAAGTCAGGTGACTGGGAAAAGGTAGGCAAAAATGCGCCAGACACTTACAAGATCCACTGCAGCAACCGTTTCAGGAGTGGACTGAGATGAGTACCGTCAGTCGAATTATCGATATCGTAGCCGACTTGTTTTCCGTATACGATAACTCGGTGAACGAAGAAACACATCTGGAATACGACTTGGGTGCCGACGAACTGGACGTGGCCGACCTGATTATTACCGTAGAGGACGATTTCGATATCAAAATTCCGGATTCAGAAGCGGCAACGATAGAAACAGTAAGTGACTTAGTTAAACTGGTCGACGCGCAATTGTAAACATACTATTAGTATCATTACATAAGAAGCTAGTCCTCGTGATATTGTTGATAGAAATGTTAGAACCAGCAGTCAGCGTGTGCTGGTAAGTGGTGTCTATCTTGTTTCCTAGAATATCTTTTTCGGCTCTTTCAGCAGCTAGCGGCGAATCGTTGATCTTTTTTACAAACCGTGTCATGAACACTCCTTGCGAGGTTATATTCTTGATATTTATAGTCTACACAAAGAGAGCTAGCAGAACACAGAGCTGCTAGCTTTTCTCAGTATTGGGTTTATTAGACTTCTATTACGCGAGACTTCAGCTGTTGGATGACGTTGTCATAGTTCCACCCCAGTCTGTCGGAATCTGTGCTAGTTCTTCCATACCGGTTTCGGTGTTCTTTCCGCAGTCGGTAAATGTGTTATAGTGTGCCGATGGGGGCACAGCTTGCGTAGACACTTGATGATATATTGCAAGAGCGCCCGATTCTACTTTAATGCAGTCGCTGAACGCATAAGTTATGACCGTAACTTTAGATGTGTCAAACAATGGAATATGCGTCAGTGATGTGCATCCGCTGAACAAAGAACCCATGTTCGTGACAGATGATGTGTCGAATATTGGAACGCTCGCTAAAGAGGTACAGTTTTTAAAACACGAATCCATTGTCGTAACGGATGACATTTTAAATAATGGGATACTTGTCAAAGAGTGGCATTCAAGAAACATGCTGTTCATATTAGTAACTTTAGATGTGTCAAATAATGGAACACTTGTCAAGGTGCAACCTCGGAACATAAAAGACATATCCGTAACTGCGGAAGTATCAAATAATGGAATGCTCGTAAGAGATGTGCAATTACGGAACATAGAACCCATATCCGTAACTGCGGAAGTATCAAATAATGGAATGCTCGTAAGAGATGTGCAGTTTTGAAACATGGCACGCATGCTCGTAACTGCGGAAGTATCACCTGCCGCGATTATGGATACAAAGTTGTCACTGTCGGCAAACGCCTTGCTGAACGCAGTGTGAAAACTAATGCTACTTTTCGTCCAGTCCCAGATGTTCAAGGTCGTGGAATCAACCTTTGTCCATGTACCTGAAGAACCTACTCCAGCATCAATTGGGTCGTAGTCAGACTTACTAAATTGGAATCTAAGTGTCCTCGGAGGTAATGTAGGTTCCGGTTCTTTAACAATCACAATACCTGTTCCGCTGGGTCCCGATATGGTCTTTCCATTGAATGTCAACATCTTATCTGCCATAGAAATTCCTCTCTTCTTATTTATTCTTAGTAAGTGAACCACCGCAGTCCTGCGTCAGTATTGAAGTTGCCGTTGTACAGGTACCCGTAAGGATCACTCATTCCGTTCCATTGTGCTACAGGAACATTCGTAACAAGGAACGCGAAGTATACGTCCTTAGTCGAGTCGTATGAGCCGTATTCTCTCGTTATAGGACCGTATGTAGTGTAGTCGAGCGTACCAGCCATGTCAGTATTTCCTTGGCCAGCATCCAGATGTCCGTTCGGTATATCAGTAGTAGCTACCCATGTAGTAGAGCTAGATGAACTGGAACCCGGAGCACCAGTGCACTGAACGAACGCTGGATAGAAGTACAGAGCGCTCGAATTGTCTGTTCTTCCAGAAACAAGTCCATTGTATGTCTTTAGACGAGTTCTGTTCATTGACACGCCCTTGTAAGACGATACGGAATCGACAGTCAGCAGATATACTCCGATTATGTCTGTCCAGTCAGGGCCGTCAGCTGTAATCATCCATCCCGTATAGTTTGAACCGCCGGAAGTGACCCTTGTGCTCGTCGTCAACGTAGAAGCTGGAACTTGCGTACCACCCCAACCGAACGGGATCTGTGCAAGATTAGCAGCGTCGTCCGCGTTAGTAAATGTCGAGGCGTGTGTTATGATAGAAGGTATCTGGCTCAACACGTTGTAGCCGTTCAGCGACGAGCCGTCTGTTATGCCAGTGCATTCGTTGCACAGACTGTTCACGTTGATGAGCTTCGTGCTGTTGGCGAACTTGTCGTAGAACCCTGTCTTGCTGACGCTGGTGATAGCGGAGCATTTCTGGAACAGTCGGTCAAGTGTCTCTATCTTGTCATAGTCGCCCTCGATAGACAGCACTTGACACGTTCCGAGAACGCTCTGAAACAGAAGTCCCTTGTCATCGGTTCCAGTAAACAGCCTGGCTATACCGAGCGAATCGTCATGTCCGCCAGCGCCTTTCGTGTACAGTGGAGTTATCACTTCCCAAACGTGAGGGTCTGAAGTGGACTTCCATTCGGCACCTACTTGCTTGGCTCTGTCTAATAGCTTGCCCCTCGGATTTATGTTTGTTCTGTCGAAGTAGAACGTTATCTTCACGAAATAGCACCGATATATCAAGTTCGATCCGTGATATATGTGGGATATTCGTCCCCCGCGTGCGGTTGCAGCCAATAGGTCTTTTGTTCCAATCTTAACAGACACGGTATGTCTCCCCTTAAGTTCCTATGTATGTTCCTTGCACCAGATAAATCGTATCAGGATCAATGTTTGCTGCAGCTGGCATGGAAGTGACAACCATTATATACTTGGGCGCAGAAATTCCACCTTGGTCAGCTGGACTATCCAACGGGATAAGGATATCTGGCTTGTTGGCAATGTATGCGTCATCGGTAGTGTCGGTTTCTGCCCAGTCGGATTGTACGTTGACCTCGGCACCAGCGGCTATACCGTCAAGTTTGACCTTATCAGCACCAGACATGGCACCGTCAGAACCAGTACCACTGCTATTGGCTGCAAGCGGAATAACGACATTAGTCGTACCAGATGTAGGTGAAATAGCGGATCCAGCACCTATAGACACGGTGTTGACCGTATTCACTTCAGCGCCAGTAGCAATACCATCGAGCTTGACCTTGTCGGAAGCTGTCATTACGCCGGACGAGGAATCTGTAGCCGGCTGGACAGCCTTCTTAGTAGCAGTAATTTCACCATTGGCGTTTTGTGCAATCGTATCAATGAACTCGATTGCTGAACCAGACGCGGTAGGATCGACAACAGCTGTCTGTTTCGTCTTGAAGTCGGCTGCCTTGGAACCAGAATCTGTCAAGTTTCCAGTGGCATCGAGTGCAGCCAAGTTACCCTCAGTAGGATTGGCTACCTTGTCAGCCTTTCCCGACACATCTACAGTGCTCGCAATTACCAGCTTGTTGTTGGTCGTGTCCTCGGTAACCGTTATTCCGGTACCACCGACGATCTCAATAGACGCTGGCTTATTCCGTATATACGCGTCGGACGTATTATCGGTCTCTTCCCAGTCGGACCGGACGTTGACCTGTGCGCCATCTTCTATACCGGTCAGTTTTGTCTTCTCGGCAGTGGTATAGTTGTTGTCCGTATGAACGTATGAAGCGTCCTGTACGGCCGTATCGGCCAGTGCACCTTGTGCGGCGGTGGCAAAATCAGACGCCTTGAAACCGGAGTCGGTCAGGTTGCCGTTGGCATCGAGTCCGGCGAAGTTTCCGATGGTGGCACCGGATACCTTGTCCGCTTTCGTCGAAGCGTCAACATCTGTAGATATGACAATCTGGTTATTGCTCTCGGTGATATCGATACCGGTACCCTCTACTATGGAAATCGGGACAGGAGCGCCGTTCAAGTCACTATATTCGCCCGTAGTCGCCACGGTAGCCAAGTCCGCCGGCAGTACGGCAGTGGTGGAAATTTCCAGTGTATCCGTAGCTTCCGTTATCTCGATACCCCGGCCATTGCTCAAACTGATTTCTTGTGGCTTGTTCTTGATGTAGGAGTCGGCTGTAGTGTCATTTTCTTCCCAGTCGGGCTGGACGTTGACCTGAGCCCCAGTGTCTATTCCGGAAAGCTTGGTCTTCTCAGCAGTGGTGTAGTCCTCGGTGGACAACTGCTTCCCTTCCACCTTGTCAACCTTTCCGGCGAGTTCCGTCTTCGTGGCATACACGTCAAGGTCCGGCTTGTTGGACAGGTCGTCGTAGTCTCCCGTAGTGGCGACCGTTGCAAGGGTTCCAGGCTGGACAGCAGTTTCTGCAAGTG